>ERZ795061.4-NODE-4-length-253151-cov-10.278515_pt1 | contig 253151 bp, 216 predicted proteins | sample MGYA00375145_ERZ795061 | MGnify/ENA primary metagenome ERZ795061 (study PRJEB30190, sample SAMN05720144) | anaerobic digester metagenome | isolation source: active sludge of municipal wastewater-treating anaerobic digesters | place: USA | collected 2014-12-22 ... | reverse complement strand
TCTTGTGCTCGAGGTTCATCCGGTTGAAGTGGGTGCACACCTTAGTCGCGATGACCTCGATGGTCTCTTCCTGCCCCACGACGTACTGGTTCAGGAAGCTCTCAAGCTCTTCCGGCTTTATATTGAAATTAAACTCCGAAGTTTTCTTCCCGGACACGCCGGCCTTCTCGCCGACGGTTTCGGCATTGGGCTGTACTTCCTCTGATTCAAGGTTGAGGATCTCCTCAATGCTCTTTTCCGGATCAAATGCAGGTTTTGTCATATTCTGTCCTCATAAATCATGTATCACTACTAATATACAATTTTCTTCTCTGGCATTCAATGTATGGCATCTTTTTTATAGTTAAGTTACATTCTCCCCTTGGCCCATCCCAGGTGCAATCAATCGATGAAGGAGCAAGGAATCTGCCGGACCCCATTGAATCGCATTAAAAATATTCATCCAACGCATGCTGTCAAATAGCCTCTTGTAATTCTGTCATAATCAGATTTAACCATGCTCCAATCAATCCATCTTTCTAAAATTTTTTTAAAAAAAGGCAAAAAAATAGTTGAAATAATTACTATACATTCATATAGTATACATATGTAGTGATTATTGGAGGCCCATATGAATCTGCTAAAAAGCAAAATAAAAATCTGCCCTGAATGCGGTAATTTCCTTATTCCTGATTCAGGGTGTTTTTTCTGCAGCCATTGCGGGTTCTCCCTCTGTTCAATATAGCAGTCCAAAAAGGAGCGCCATGAATACCTATGCAAAGAAAACAGATGCTGCTCTATATGCGGCTTCCATTGCTCGAAAAAGAAATTCGTGCGCGGATAGACCGCAAGGGCTTTGTGAAAATTTCAAGCAGGGCCTGCATACGGGAAGAAAGAAGGTTCTCCCGGAAGCTTATAATACCCGCAGCGCATCCAATGCCATTGTCAAGTTCTTCAACGGCACAGTGGTGACCGGCTATGCCCCGGCAGTTGAATGGGGGTCCCTCGACTCCTATTTTTAACAGGCGACAGATGTTACCCGGATCCGGTTGTATATGCCGCTGACAAACCATCATGGAGCGAATAAAAAAGGAACAGGGCTGCCGCAACAAAACACCACAAACCACAAAATTCCCACACACTCCTCAATAACGGCTCTGTTCTTTTTTATTCGCTCCATTAACAATATTCGCGCAACACGACAGTCTAATGACCCAGCGTCATGCCCATATCATGTTTAAAAAAATTGCGGAAGACAGTCTCGATTGATAACGGCAGGCAGAAATTACCGGATGACACGGATAAGACCGACACCCCTGGATCAAAAACCGGAAAGGTCCCGCCAGGGGACCTCGGCATTGTGCCGAAGGAGGGAATCGAACCCTCATGGAGTTGCCTCCGGCGGATTTTGAGTCCGCTGCGTCTACCAGTTTCACCACTTCGGCTTTTTATGTATGGGGAAAATCAGTCAGGCTGGGGTATTTCGTCGTACTCTATGTATTTGCCTTTGGCCCTGGCCACGATCTTACCCATCTCATTTTCGATCTCGGCCCTGTTTTCAATAACGCGCTTGCTCTTTTTAACGTACCACCCGCGTATATACAGGTTCTCGCCGACGAATGCCGGCTGAAGATACCGAACCGTCAGCTCGCTGGTAAGGGCGATCGTCTCCAGGTACTTGTTGACGGTTATCATCGTCTCGTCGAGAATGGCCGCTATCACGCCGGCATGTATGATGTTAGGCGGACCTTCCAGGAGTTCGTGCGCCGCGTATTGTCCAAAAGCTGTTTTCGTGTCGTCGTCAAATTCCAGCTTCAGCTGCAGTCCTTTCTCGTTATCCGGGCCGCACCCGAAACATATTTTATCTTCAAATTCAATCATGCGGGCATTTTCAGAATAATATAACCCGTTTGTCAAGAACTTTATTAATTTGTATAGGCTACTTCTTTTCCTTCATTTTTTCGATAATCATGTCGACTTCATCCTGGTCCAGCCATTCATCGACATGGGAAGGATTCACATCCGAATCCACGATGTACATTTCAAGGGCCATGACCAGGTCTTCCTTCGAGAGGTATCCGAGGGTCACCAGTATTTCGCCGACAAGCCGTCCCTTATTGTCCTTCTGCAATTCCAGAGCTTCCCGCAGCTGGGCCTGGGTAATAATCTTGTTCTCAACAAGGAATTCACCGACCCGCTTAACGTGTTTGCTGGATTCTTGTGTTGCCACTGAATTCCTCCCCTGAAAGATAAGCTGTCTGCATATCTGAGACTGCATTATATCAGCTTTCCCCCCGCGGCATCCCGGGGTACCATTATTATAATATAATAAGTTTTAAAAAAGTCTAATAATCTTTATTCATTCACGGTGATAATGTCAATAATATTTTATTAATGCCGGATATCGATGCATGAACCATCATCATGCATGATCAGATGCGGAATTTGGACACGCGCCCTGGAGGTTTTTCTTTGCTTGTCAGCTCTATTATTTCTTGACTGCCGCCAAAGAATATGAAATATTAATTCAACAGGCGCCGGGCTATCATGACTATACGCGATAACAAGCATTTCATCATCCTTCCCCTGCTCATCACGATGTTCATCATCGCGGCGTCCATAAACCTTTACTCCAAAAAGGAGAAGCGCGCCTTCGTCGGAAGCACGGTGTGCGCAGAATGTCATTCCGCCGAAGCGATCGGGGACCAGTACAACAAATGGCTCAGGACGCCCCATGCCAGGGGAGTGACGACGCTCAAATCCGAGCAGGCCCTGGCCATTGCCAGAAAAGCATCAATCAGCCGGCCGGCGGAAGACCGCGCGTGCCTCAGGTGCCATACCACCGGCGGCGGCAGGCACGGGAATACCATGGGTGAGGGGGTCGGATGCGAGGCTTGCCACGGACCGGGAAGCGGGTACCATGAATACGCCAATCACGTGGACACGGTCAACCGGCAGGCCGCCTATGAAACGGCCCTGAAAAACGGAATGTATCCGGTGCTGGGAAACAAGAATATGAAAAAGCGGGAGAAACTGTGTCTCCGGTGCCATACCAGCAGCCGGCCCTGCTTTCCGTCAGAATCAAAGGAAATCTACCGGCAGTCCATTTCCCTCCAGGTGATATCAACGCTGAAGAAGGGAACCCTGGACATGACCCACCTGCTTATCCCGCCCTTCCCGCAGTACTGATATCCTTCCGGTCCCCGCTCATCCTGAGCCACCTCAGGCCTTCGGCCTTCAGGATCGCCCTGTTCAGCCCCTGCACCGCCTTCATCATCGAGGAGAGGGTGTCGCCGTCGTGGAGGTTCTTCTGGCTGAAGATGTTCTTTTCGCACTGGAAGAAGGCCTGGCTGAGGGTCTCCGTGTCATAGCAGACATTGGCCTCAAAATCGGCAAGCTTCCGGATGGAAGCCACCAGGGGGACCACCTCTTTCCTGAAGAGGATGTCCACGAGAAGGCTGTAGAGCTCGTCCCGGCTCAGGATGTACCGCGTAAGCCTGTTCAGGCCGCCCACGAGCTCATGGACAAAAAGCCCTTCCCGCATGTCCTTGTAGGCCAGGACCGGGATGCTCCGCGCCGCGCTGTCTGAGTAGAATTTCTTCACCAAGCCGTTGAGGTCAAGGCCCTTCGTCCCGAGGTTGACCAGGATGAAGCGCACCCCTGGCTGCGAAGTCTTCTTGAAGAGCTCTTCCACGGTCTTGACGAATATTGTCCGGTACCCGAACCGGCTGATGATGCTCTTCACCACTTCCCTGTCGGCGGCGGCATCGTCAAGGACGATGAAGGAGCCGGCGTCACCCGAGGGCTCTTCGCCGATGATCTTGAGATAGGGGACCAGGTGGTTCTCATTATACGACAGCAGGACATCGGTGACGCCGCAATCCAGCAGGAGTGATTTTTCTTCGCACGTCAGGGCTTCGGCAAAGCAGACGATGTGTCCCTTGACCCGGAGCGCCCGGTATAATTCCTTCCCGGATTCCGGGTCCCCGCCGGCAACCTCCGTAATGGCGGCAAGGCAGGGGGGAGACTTTTCAATCTCCCGGAAAAGATCAGGTGATGCCGGGAGGCTGTACTCTGAAACCGTGAAGCCCCTTTTCTCCAGCGCCTCGCGGTACCGCTGGTTTCTTGATGTGACAAGGAGAATGTTATTCATGGCATATTATGTCACATTATAGCATGCTTCAGGGCGTGATGTCAATTCATTTATGACCTCACCCCGCCTCCGGCGCGCCCTCTCCCACGGGAGAGGGCTCCTTAATATTGATTTTATCAATAATGATTATGCTGATCACTTCTACCTGATGCATCCTCCCCCCTCTCACGGGGGAGAGGGGGGGTAGGGGGGGGTGAGGTCCTGACAGCATATATCATCACGACAACACCTATCAGAAAATACACGACCGAAAAAACCTGCCCGTCGGACAGGCCCAGAAAAAAAACCCGGGGGTCATCGCGCCAGAATTCTATGGTAAACCTGAAAAGTGAATATACGACGGCCGACAGCGCAAAGGTGAAGCCGGTTGTTTTGGTCTTCAGCGCCAGGGGAATGAGCAGCAGTCCGGCGAAGACGAGGAAAGCCGCGCTGATCAGCTGCGTCGGCACCAGGGGCTGGGCCATGGCCGAAGCTGGCGCAACGGGATCGGTGAAGGTTATGCCTATCCACGAATCCGTATGGATGCCGTAACAGCACCCGGCGAAGAAGCAGCCGATCCTGCCGATGCCGAGGCCGATTATATAACCCGGCGTGATGATGTCCGCCATGCGCAGGAAACTCTCTTTCCATTTATACTTGATATACGCGAGGGCGGCCATACCCCCGATGATGCCGCCCCAGCTCACCAGCGCGGGAGGATAATCGATATAACCGGCGGCGGCCCGCTCGGGTAGAAAGATTATGAACCCGGCCAAAAGTGCCCCGCCAATGACGCCGGCGATGATGAGCATGCAGTAATTGATGAATTCCGATGGCCGGTAACCGTGATGACGGGCGACGGCAATGGGAAGGAGGGTCCCCGCGGCCAGAGCCACGATCATCATGACGCCGTAGGTGCCGATGACGACATCTTTCCCCATCCAGAACAGTTTAACGAGCACCGGATGCATGGATCTCCACAACCATGTTATTTTTGCCAGCCACAATACCCCTCTGTCCCCCCGAGGGGGCACGTATAATCTTCATTCAATAATCTGAAGAATATTCAATTATAATATCACACAATTCGGCTTTATATCAATCATTGTTGCTTTGTGTGATGAATTGATTCCCAAGCCGACGGTATAAAACCGATAATAGTGAACTTTAACGATTTATTATTCTCACATGCCCCCTCAGGGGGACAGGGGGGTCATGAAACATTTGTTGATTACATAAAGCATGGGAACAGGAGTAATTATTGTTGGAATAGAATAATAAAATTATTCTATTTCTTCTTCCCGGCCGCTTCCTTGTTGGCTTCTTTTTCCAGCTCTTTCAGTCCCCTGGTGAATTCCTCCAGGGACTTGGAGATCTGTGGCATGCTCTTCGGGTCCCTGGCCGCGTTTTCAAAGGCCTTCTTCCCGCCCATGATGCAGGCGACGCAGGCCAGGTTGAAAAGGAGGGCTATGGCGCATCCGACGATCGAGGTGACCAGGCCGCCGGTGGCCACGTCGGAGGGCTCGCTCTTCCGGGCAAGGGCGCCCAGCACGATCCCCACCGCGCCGAGTATGATGCCGATAATACTGAAGGGCCCGGTAAAGGAAAACAGGATTGAAAATATTCCTAAGACAAGGGATGCAACCGCCATGGGGCCCTCCGGTTCCGGTTATTCGAACGACGCAAGATACGCCTTGATCTCGTCGTTGGTCCTGATCAGGGAAAGGGTGATGAGGCAGATAACTGTTTCAAAGATCACGCTCACCCAGCTTATTTTGCCCCCGGACACGACGGCAAAGACGACCCAGATCACGTTATAGGCAATGAGGCCGATGGCGTATTTCTGCATCAGGGGGACGCCGCCGGACCGGTCGATGAGCACCATAATGCCGCAGGCCAGGGCGACCGCTCCCGCCGCCAGGCTCAGAACGCCGATGATGATCTCCGGGATGCCGCCCACGCCGGCCGCCAGCTGGTTTATCCCTCCGAATATCATCAGGCCGCCGCGCACAATGGAAAACACCCCGGTGATGATCGCCAGCACGCCCAGGAGTGTGAGAATCAGGGGTCTCTGAACATCTGACATTGGATTCCTCCGAAATGACTCATGCTATTGGGAAAAACCGCGTGTGTTATCCGGGATTCTTCGCTAAAAGGCTTGTGAAAAGGCATGTGCTGCAAGATTGCAACACATGCCGCTGTTTAAACGTCATGCAGACTTTGCCGGGGCGGTAAATTTATCTGGTCCGAAACCCAGCATCGGATAACCGACAAAGGGCAGTATGACCAGCAATCCGAAGCCCCACCCCTTGCTCTTGCCAAAGCAGACCGCAAGGTCCATGGACAAGATGATTATTACAATAAAGTTTACGAGAGGAATGAGCAATAAAACAATCCACCAGAGTGGTTTGCCTAGAATCTCAAGCAATACGATCAGATTGTAGATGGGAACAATCGCTGCCCATCCCGGTTTCCCGGCTTTCTCGAACACCTTCCACATTCCGGCAAGCACGAGGGCTATTATCGCCAGATATATGATAGTGCCGACTACGCTACCGCCTCCGCCACTGTTCATATTAACCTCCCTAAATTTTTTATTACTTATTAGATAATATGCAGGGTGAAGTAATAAAGCAAGAAAAAAATTAATATTTTTTTCAGATCAGGGATTACCTGCAGCGATATGATCATTTTATGCGGGGATGCTCACTAAACAAGCTAACAAGCGTTATTATTTCTCCTCATTTTAAAAAAATCCTTCAACAGCCCCGCCGCCTCCTCCTCCATGACGCCGAACTCCATCTCCGGCACGTGGTTCAAAGCCGGGTTGCCGCAGACCGACAGCACGGTGCCGCAGGCGCCGTACCGCGCGTCGCGGGCGCCGATATAGAGCTTCCGTATCCGCGCGTGCACGATGGCGCCGGCGCACATGGCGCAGGGCTCCTTGGTCACGTAGAGGTCGCACCCGGTGAGGCGCTCGTTCCCCAGGGCCGCGCAGGCCTTCTCTATGGCCACGATCTCCGCGTGAAGCAGGGGATTGTTCCTCTCGCGGTTACGGTTGCGCCCCGAGGCGATGACAGCGCCGCCCTTCACGATGACGGCCCCCACGGGTATCTCTTCCGCGTCGAAGGCGGCCCGGGCCTCGTCCAGGGCCAGGCGCATGAAATTGTCATTGCTCATGGGAAGGTCCGGGGCCATCAATCGATCATGTCAGGATGGTTTTCCAGCCATAGTGCCATGGAATTGATTATCAGTTCAACATCGGCAAGCTTTGTGCTGCATATATCATACAATTCTTCTTCGGTGACTTCATGATAAAAATGCGTCATCCTGTTGCGATAACCGGCAAGTTTGTCGAAAATATTCTCTAACTCGCTGTCAATCACGCCGCATTCCCGCAGGCGTTTACCGATGATCTTATACTCACCCGCAGCAATGGCAAAACCTTTAGCCAGAATATGTCTGCCAATATCCATAACTGCCTCAAGCGCGCGGCGCAGATATGATTCCGCTGAGGCTGCGTACATCTTTTCAGCAAGAAAGATGCCGCGGTCATCAAGCGGCAGCGACCTGATGTTGGCTATCATCTGCCGCGTCCAGGCAATTCTTTCCGCGACCACTACACGCCTGATCTTTGAAGGGCTCAACGGAAACCATCCTTGATTATTCTCTCATATCGTTCGTTCATAAGAAATGCCTGATCACCGGCGCAGCGGAGGACATAAAGCTCATATTCAGCCTGCTTTATTTCATCCGAGCAGTATATCAGTTCACCTTGTATTATTTCCAATGCAAGGGCACACGGCGCCAACGTGATGTCCACAAGATCAACCCGGGGTGCTTGAAAAATATCCTCGAGAGCCTGCATCAGGTGTATTGTGTCGTTCAATTCGGGTCGACACCCTTTCCGGTAGTGCACGCCGATGTCGATATCGGATGTCGACCGCTCCGGCGCCTGGCGCTCTCCCCGCACCAGCTCGAGCACCTCCCTGCCCCTGCTCCCGAAAGAGTAAAAGCAGAAGACCCTGTACTGCTCCGCCAGCTCGCGTATGGATGTTTCGTACGTGTTCATTGCATTATTATAGATCATGGCAACCATGCGGTCAAGTTTAAATCCCGCGGCCGCTCGAAATTCGCCCCACCCGCTTCATCAGTTTTTCGTAATGGCTCCCCTTCCAGTATATCCTGCCGCAGCCCCGGCACTGGTAATATTCCCTGCACCAGGAGCGCACCCCGGGCGGAATGAGGTCCTCGATGCCGGCGGGGCCCGGGTCGACCGGCCCGATCAGGCCGTTGCACTCGACGCAGCGGGTGAAGGGCCGGCACAATTTTTTCAGGTCGAGGCGCTCCAGCACCTCGGCCACCTGCAGCTCGGGGTCGGTGTTCCGCACGTACAGGCCCCGGGACACCTTTCTGCGCATCATGAGCTGCCGGTCCCGGGAGAGAAGTATCCTGCCTTCCCGTTCCGTTATGTCGGCAAGCGCGTCGTCGTCCCGGTCAGGATGATAGTCCACGTCGAAGCCCATGAGGCGTAGGTGCCGCGCCAGCTTCCTGAGGTGTACGTCCAGCACAAAGCGCGGATCGCGCAGCGGGTCGGGGCGGAGCCGCGTCACAGGGCCGATATCCAGGGTCTCGAACACCGGGTACACGCTGATCCGGTCGCCGTCGGCCACAATGCGGGAAAACCCGGCGGACTCGCCGTTTATCAGGATCAGGTCCACCTCCACGTGGGGCACGCCGAAGGACTCGATCAGGTCCTTCACCGACCTTCTCCCCTTGAATTCAAAATCTATGTCTTTTTTCCTGTTCTGTGAGGGCAGAAAGTCATTGAGCTCTTCGTAGAATCGTATGGTGACACGATACATGGAAGGGCCATCCACGGACGTTCAGAGTTCCACGATCAGGTCGTCCAGGGAGCGCTTGGGAACATGGTGCGTTTCCTTGCTGTCGCGCCAGTAGCGGATGTCGCCCTCCGGTCCGATCGTTTCAATCACGATGGTCTCCTTCGGCTTTCCCAGGGCCACCACCAGAAGGATATCGTATTTCTCCGGGATGTTCAGGGCGGCGCGGAGCCCTTCCTTCTGGATGGCGCCGATCATGCAGCCGCCCAGTCCCGCGTCCACAGCGCCGAGGAGCATGGTCTGCGCCACGATGCCATGGTCGCAGTCGACGGTTTTGCTAATGGTCGTGTCATTAAGGATTATTATGTACGCCGACGGCCGCTCCCCTTCAGCCGGTCCGGGCCAGTCGGAAAGATAGGCCGCCCAGGCAATGTGCTTGAAAATAGCGGCATTGCGCTCCGGCTGTACCGACAGGACATAGCGCAGCGGCTGCCGGTTCGCCGCCGAGGGCGTCAGCCGCGCGAGGCCCACCAAGTGGCGCAGGGTCTCCTCGGGGATCCGGTGTTCCTGGTAAAACCGCCGGTAACTACGGTTCTTTGCGACGATGTCCTTGAAGTCCATAGTGGCCTCCCCTTAACCCCCCTGTCCCCACGAGGGGGCATGCAACAAAACAATTGATCCCTGGAACCTTGCCAATACATTACATGAACCTTTATAATGAAACTTCTCCAAACGTGATCCTGAGACAAGATATGTTTTATTTCGGCAACAATGAAATTATCAAGACGTACCGTATATACTCAAAACATCTTCACTCGTGCCCCCTCAGGGGGACAGGGGGGTAATCCGAGCTGGTCGAAGTCTTACATGTATTTCGGCTCTTTGTATGAATACATATCATGGACGCCGCCCTCAAGCTGCGCCGACGGCGACCGGAGCTCAAAGCGGAGCGTTCCTTTGCGGAGCCGCTCATGGAGCACCGCTATGTCCCTGGTGCCCATGTCCTGGAAGGAATGCTTAAGCCCCTGGATCAGGTACGGCACGTACTCAAAGATCGACCCCTTGTCAAGGACGGTACCGGACACGCCCTGGACCACCTTTATCTTGGTGTCCTCGGCGAAATAACGCTTGGCGCCGCCGGCCTCCAGGGCCTCCTGCGAGGCCATGCCGCGGTATTTCTTGAGGCGGACCCCGTTCTCGTAGAAATATTCGCCCGGCGCCTCGTTGGTTCCGGCGAACATGGAGCCCATCATGACCGAAGACGCCCCCAGGGCAAGGGCCTTGGCTATATGACCGATGGTTGATATGCCCCCGTCGGCGATGACCGGGACGTTATACTCCCGGGCCATCTTCGCGGTCCGGTACACGGCGGTCGCCTGTGCCCGGCCGACGGCCATGGTGGTCTGGGTCGTGCAGATGGAGCCGGGGCCCATGCCGATGCGCAGGGCGTCGGCGCCGGCCTTGATAATGGTCTCGCTCTGTTCCATGGTCACCACGTTACCGCCGATGACCTCGATGTCAGGATATTTCTTTTTGATGTATTTAATCATCTCGATCTGGTAGATCGAGTTTCCCTGGGCGGCGTCCACCACCACAACGTTCACCCCGGCCTCCACCAGGGCGGCAAGGCGTTCCCTGGACTCTTCCCGGGTCGAGATTGCGGCGCCCACCATGAGCTGCTTGCGCGGGTCCTTCGACGCCAGCGGGTACTCGCGGTTCTTCACCAGGTCTTTCCGCGACATGAGGGCGATCAGCCTCCCCTTGTCATCGACGATGGGGAGCTTTCCCTTTTTGGAGTTTTTCAGTATCTGGTTCGCCTCGTTCAGGGATATTCCCTTCTTCGCCGTGACCAGGTCGGTGGTCATGACATCGAGGAGCTTCTTTGACCGGTCCGTCTCGAAGTCGATGTCCCTGTTCGACACGATGCCCAGGAGCAGGGAGTTGAGCTTGCCGTTTTCGGTTATGGGGATGCCGGAAAAGCCGTATTTCGCCTTGATGGCGTCTATGTCCGCGATGGTGTTGCCCGGGGAAAGGACGATGGGATCATTGATGAAGCCGTTTTCGAAGCGCTTGACCTTCCGGACCTCGTTGGCCTGTTCCTCGATGGTGTTGTTGTAATGGATGATGCCGATCCCGCCGAGGAGGGCCAGGCCGATGGCCATCCGGGAATCCGTAACGGTGTCCATCGGGCTGGAGACCAGGGGGTTCTTGATGCGGATGTTCCTGGTCAGGTTCGACTCGAGGACCACTTCATCCGGCGCGAAATCTATGTAGCCGGGCAGTATGATGAAGTCGTTATAGGCAAAACCGTTTTCTTTGGTGAAAATCTCTTCTGCGGAAAAACCATCCATATATCGTTAATCTCCCTTCTTGATTTGCTGCGTAATCGCCGATAACGGCTCTCTATGTTAGGAGTATCCGGCATGCCTTCCTGATTCAGCCGGATAACATGATTGGCAATAATATACAAAAAAAACATGAAAAATACAACTATATGAAGCCGGGACCCCACCTTACGGAACGTGGCGGACCCGGGTATCCGATAAATATTGAAGTATTTGAATTATTTAATTGCATAATTTGTCAAGCACTTACAGATTTGAAACCTGTTTATAAGCGGTCTCCCGCCCCGGGCGGCGGGTGTAATGTTACCATATCTATCACATGCATCGGTTGAAGCCATGGGTCACTGCAAAAGAAGAGGATACTGCTGCCAGGACGTCCGTCTTGCCGAGTCGCCGGACATGCTCCAGACAGCCTATGAATACTGGAAAAAATCGTCCAAGATTGACCCGAACTTTTCGGAAATTTACCTCATTTTCCCCATGCTGGTTTTCAAGTTTGAAAACCCGGAGGAGGACCTCCCCTATCATTACTTCTGCAAGCATTACACGATAGACGCCGGCGGGACCCCGACATGCTCCATTCATCCTTTCAGGCCGCGCATGTGCCGCGATTTTCCCTATTATGACGACGTAAAGCATCTCGTCAGGGACGAGCCCCTTTCCCCCTATGAAGGGTGCGGCTATAACGATCCGGATTAGGAGCGCATCCCGGGACGGCAGGGATCACTGTGCCGGGACCCGGCCCGGAGAATAAAATATTTGACAGGTTGTTCGGGTGCATAATAATCATTGCACAAATGCCGGGTTCTGCCCATACCACCCTGATGCGGATGCATACGGGGCGCAGGGAGTTCCGCGCGCGTGACCGGCGCGCACTGAAAAACAACATCAGGTACCATAATGGAATACATCAACATCAGCCACAAGCGCAACCACGACTGCAAGATACACGCCGTTTCCAGCGAGCAGCATGAAACATATTCTGTTTTCAACATCCTCCAGGACGCGGGGTACTGGTGCAGCAGGAAAAGCGATGAGAACATACCCGAGTACATCATCCTCGACCTGCAGAAAAACGTCACCATCGACTACGTCGAGATAAAAGCCTCGCCCAACGGGACCAGGGCCTTCCCGGAAGACATCCGCTTCGAGGGGAGCCTGGACGGCGAATGCTGGATGGTGCTCTACGAGGAGAAAAAGCTGGTCCTCGATTCCGACACCTACCGGCTCGATATTCCCCTCACGCTGGTGCGCTACCTGAAGATACTCATCATCACCAGCCATCTGAATGAGGGAAAGTTCTACTCAGAGATAGGGCGCGTCCGCACGGGGATTGCCGGGATAAGCGAGATCAAGGCAAGCAGCGTGTCATCATCCGGCAGGGTCCCCCAGAACCTCCTTTTCGACGATCCTGAAGAGATCTGGGAATCCGAATTGAAAACCCAGTCCGCGAAGGAATCCCTTTTCGTCGACCTGGGAAAGATATTTCATGTCAACCGCATTATCCTCGGGTCCGCGTCACGGGGTTTTCCCGAGAACTTCTACATTGAAACCAGTTCCGACAATAACGTATGGATGCCGCTCCTCGAGGAAAAAAACTTCAAGCCCCAGGTGATAAAAAAGTATTTCTGGAACACCGACATCCGTCCCGCACGCTATCTGCGGATCGAGGCTAAGGGCGTCAAATATCCCGATGGAAAATACGGCGTGCAGCTCGCCCACCTGGAGATATCGGCGGCTCCCTTCAATCCCTTTCACACTCATAACATCGGCGATCTCACTCCCTACGCATCGATCTTCCAGGCGGGGATTGTCCGTTTCGCCAAGGACGGCGACGACGCCCCGGGCATTGCCGTCCAGGCAAACGACCGGCGCCTCCGCGACGCCACCACCATCTTCAAAGGCATCGTCCAGCTCGCCGAAGACGGCGACACCGCCAAGGGCCTGGCGGTGCAGGCATCGGATTCCCGCATAGCCCCGGCCACAGACCTGAAGGCCGGCATCGTCCGCCTTGCCCACAACCGGGAGAATAAACCCGGCGTCGTGGTCCAGGGAAATGACTCCCGGCTTCAGGAAGCGACCACGGTCAATTTCGGCATCGTCAAGCTGTGCCCCGACGGCATGTACAAGGAAAACGCCGCTGTTACCGGCAACGACCCGCGCCTGCACAAGGCATCGACCGGCGCCTTCGGCATCTGCAAGCTCGCTGATGACGGCGCCGATACCGCCGGCGCCGTGGTCCAGGCCAACGACAAGCGGCTCCGGGACGCCACCACCGTGTACAAGGGCATTGTTGAGCTCGCCGAAGACGGCGAAACCAACGCGGGCGTAGTGGTCCAGGGCAACGACAAACGGCTCAAGGATGCCACCACCTCGGCAAAGGGCATTGTCGAACTCGCCGACAACGGCGAAGACAGTCCCGGCGTGGCCGTCCAGGGAAACGACAGGCGTCTCAAGGACGCAACCACTTCCGCCAAAGGCATCGTCGAGCTCGCCGAAGACGGTGAAGCAAAGGCAGGGGTCGTGGTCCAGGGTAATGACAGGCGACTCAAAGACGCAACCACCACAGCCAAGGGCATTGTCGAGCTCGCCGAAGACGGTGAAGCAAAGGCAGGGGTCGTGGTCCAGGGAAATGACAGGCGCCTCAAAGACGCGACCACCACCGCCAAAGGCATTGTCGAACTCGCTGAAGACGGCGAAACAAAAGCAGGCGTGGCCGTCCAGGGAAACGACAGGCGCCTCAAAGACGCAACCACCACCGCCAAAGGCATTGTCGAACTCGCCGACAACGGCGAAGACAGTCCCGGCGTGGCCGTCCAGGGAAACGACAGGCGTCTCAAGGACGCAACCACTTCCGCCAAAGGCATCGTCGAGCTCGCCGAAGACGGCGAAACAAAAGCGGGCGTGGTCGTCCAGGGGAACGACAGGCGTCTCAAGGACGCGACCACCACCGCCAAAGGCATTGTCGAACTCGCCGATAACGGCGAAGACAGTCCCGGCGTGGCCGTCCAGGGAAACGACAGGCGTCTCAAGGACGCGACCACCACCGCCAAAGGCATTGTCGAGCTCGCCGAAGACGGCGAAACAAAAGCGGGCGTGGTCGTCCAGGGAAACGACAGGCGTCTCAAGGACGCAACCACCACTGCCAAAGGCATCGTCGAGCTCGCCGAAGACGGTGAAGACAGTCCCGGCGTTGCTGTCCAGGGCAATGACCGCCGCATCAAGAACGCCACGGAACAGTCGCCGGGGATCGTCACCCTTGCCAGGGATAACGAGACAAAACCGGGCTGCGTGGTCCAGTCGAATGACCAGCGCCTCAGCAACGCCCGGACTCCCCTGCCCCACACCCATGATTATGCCCCGGTCAACCATGACCATAACAGCCACTCCGGCACCATAGCCATTCGGGCCAGCATGCATGAGCCCTTCACCGATGTGACGCCGCCGTCGGACGGGTCAGCGGTCATCTTCGCCAGGAACGAGTCGCCGGAATCCGGCTCAGTCGGACTGGCTGGCGTCGCCGGCGTCACCTCCGCCGGGCATACCCGGACCTACGGCGTGGTCGGCCACAGCGGCCACGTCGGCGTACGGGGCCAATCATCGGGAGGTACCGATGAGAGTGACAGGGGGTGCGGTGTCCTGGGCGTGTCGCGCTTCGGCGCCGGCGGCATCTTTGCCAGCGAGCACGGTTTCTCCCTCGTGGCCGAAGGCCACGGCGCACTCAAGCAGTACGATGAATCGCTGAACCTGACCGGCAACGGTGACGCGCTCCTGGTGAACGGCAGGTCCGTCTTTAACGGCACCCTGCACATCCACAACAAAACCGCGGACGAATCCGGAATATATCCTTCCAACCTCGTGGAGATATTCGAGATTGACGACGCCGAATATGTACAGCCGGGCGACATCCTCGTCGTGAGCGAGGGGGGCCGGTCGATTCTCTCGAGGGCCAGGACGGAATATAACCGCTCCGTCATAGGCGTCGTTTCGGGGAATCCGACGATAATCATCAACACCAACGGTACAAAGCAGAAGGCCTATCCCGTGGCCCTGACCGGAACGGTGCTGTGCAGAATTGACGCCCGGCAGAAGCCGGTGAGACCCGGGGACCCGGTCGTGACTTCCTCAACGCCCGGGTGCGGCATGGGAGGCGTGGTAGATTCATTTGACAAGATCGGAACGGTAATCGGCAAGGCGCTGGACGCTCTCGATGACGGGATCGCCCTGGTGCCGGTGTTCATCAGCCACTCATAGGTAGCGGACCTCACCCCCTCAATTCCCCTCTCCCACAGGTCGAGGGGGGGGAAGAATGAGAAGAGGTTGCCTCCTGAAGAGGGGACCCCACAGGCGTCTTTTACAATCCCAGCTGCCTCAATATGGCCAGTTCCACCCTGTTGAAGACCTTGAACTGGTAATCGCTCAGCTCTTTGGTTATTTTTTTATCCACGTAGGTGATGCGGCGGCAGAAGGGCTTGTTCTCATAGCGGTCAACCCACATGATGACTATGGTGTTTTCGCCGTTCCAGGCCACCGCCCCCTGCATCTTGTGGAGGTTTTCGTTCGTCGACGATCCGTACTTGGCTTCGATTTTTTTCTTCACTTCATCCATTGAAAGATAGGGAAACTTCAGCGCCACATAAAACAGTTTTCCCTCATCGGTCTTTTCGGCGCTTTCGGACTTCTTTTCACCTTCCTTCGTCTCGGTTTCCTTTTTTTCGGCTTCTTTCTTCCCCGCCTCTTTTTTTGCTGCATCGGTGCTCTCCAGGGCTGGATCAAGATAGAAAAAGCCATAGTAATACTCAAGATCGCCGTCTTTTGAAATTATGATGCTTTTATCGTCGGTATATACCAGCTTGCCCCTTATCTTGTCCCTTGCGTCAGAAAGCCTGGCGCCCCATGCCATGTTTTCATATCCGTTAGGGACACTGGCGATAACCTTACTTTCTTTTGATGCTTCCTTATCTGCTTCCTTTGTTCCCCTGGTATCCTGTCCGTATGACACTGACACGAGGAAAAGAATCATTATGAGAAAAAACCGTTTCATAGGTATACCTCGAAAAAACGACAGAATTGGCGCGAATCCACTGTCTCGCTTCCGGCCCCCTAAAAACCTGGTCCGGACAACCATCAGCCCACCACATCAGTTTCTTTATCGGCAAATTTGCCATTTTATTATTAAAAAATAGTGGACTCATCGCGGATATTCATCAAAAATAAGCCCATGACATGCATATCATTTTCAACAGCAATACGGAGGAGACTATGGCGAAGCTGATCGAGGTCAATGGTTCCAATTTTGACACCGAGGTCATGAAATCAAGTAATCCGGTCCTGATTGATTTCTGGGCCCCCTGGTGCGGCCCCTGCAAGATGCAGGTCCCCATACTCGAAAAGCTGGCCCAGTCTCCGGACATCCAGGCGACCATAGCCAAAATAAACACTGACGAAAACCCCGACATCGCCCAGAAATTCGGCATTTCGTCCATCCCCACCCTCATCCTGATGAAAGGCGGCGCCGAGGTGGAGCGTTTCGTCGGCGTGCAGCCAGAAGCTCTCTTGAAACAGAAGCTGATGAAATAGGCCAGGGCCATGCGCGCGGTCGTCCAGCGGGTGCTGCAGGCCTCCGTCCAGGTTGACGGGGAAACCGTGGCGTCCATCGGCAGGGGCCTCCTGGTCCTTGCCGGGATCCATGAATCAGACACGGTCCGGGACATGGAATACATCATCGGCAAGCTGGTGGGGGTCAGGATATTCAATGACGCCGGCGGCGTCATGAACCTCTCGGTGGCCGACACCGGAGGGGAGATACTGCTGGTTTCTCAATTCACCCTCTACGGCGATGCCCGCAGGGGGAAGCGCCCGTCCTATTCAAGCGCCATGAAGCCCGAAGCCGCCCGCGACGCCTTTACCGCTTTTATCGAACTGTGCCGCGCGCGGCATGAAAAAACCAGGGCGGGCATATTCGGGGCAGACATGAAGGTCTCCCTTGTCAACGACGGCCCGGTCACCATCCTTCTAGACAGCGGCAGGGCCTTCTGATCTTCCTACAGGCTGTTACCGGTTTTCCAGAGAAAATAGGAATAGGTGTTTGATTCGCGATTGTCCAGCTTCATCTTGCCCGCGGACAGCATGAAATTGATCCTGTGAATGAAGTCGCTGCCCAGCAGGGAAAGCTTCGGCATGATGCGGTCGAAGTACTCGCGGGGGAGAAAATCGATTACCTGCACCAGTGTCTTCACCTGCCCGTCGACGGCAAGGAGCTCCTTGAGAATATCCGTGCCGGCGAATATGATGATGTTGCAGATGGACAGGTAAAAATCGGTCAGGTAGGAATTGAAGTATCCGATGTCGAGCATGGACCGGACAAGGTCCATGACCCATGAAAAGCTCCGCGGCCGCATCAGGAGGTCCCGGTTTGACTCAACGTATTGTAAAACAAATATGGACGAGTAGAGGTCGCGCGGAATGTCGTTCTTTTCAATCACCGGGCAGTAGAACCGCTGCGCATAGGCGAGCATCTGGTTGATCTGCTCGTTGTCGGTGGCAAGCTGGCGCCACGAGCTGAAGCGCGAGCCGCATCGCTTCAACCCGGCGATGGCAAGGGTCTTGATTTCGACATTGCCGGTTTCCTTGGCTATATTATAGAAGAAATTGAGAAGCTCCTCGTTGTCGAACGTCGTCAGCGTAAGCAGTATCGGCCGCTGCAGAACCGGCTGTTCGTAGTATTCGCTCATGAGGAGGGATGCGTGCTCCTTCATCCCGAACTGGCGCATGATCACGGTATCATCGTAGGTCAGGAGCCTTTTTTTCAGCGACGCGTCATAGATTTCACGGCCCCTGAAGATATCAAGGTAAATCGCAAGGCGGGCGAAGAGGTCCTCGGCGAGATAATCGCGGACCATTGCGTCTGCCGGCATGTTTTCCGTAAGCTCGAAAATGATCTGGTCGAGGAGCTCCACGAAGAGCATAGACACTTCATCGGGGTCTTCAAGTGCCTGCCGCGCGTAATCGTCTATCCGGGAGGACGCGATTTCGGCAACGATGCCCAGAGCCTCTATTTTTGATGATGCGGGGGATATTTTTTCATAACAGAAATCGGCGAACTCCTCGAACTGCCCTCCCCGCAACTGTAACCCTCTTTTCATGACAACCCCGGAAACGAAAACAACGCTCTTTTTTTATTCCAATTGGTATCCCCACCCTGAGATGTCGAGAATTTTTTAAATAATAACAAAATAATTCAATGCACAATAATTATACAACGTGTATAAAAACAATTGACAGCCGAACATGCTGACAGCTCTGGTATGCATCAAGGAAAACCGCCATGATCTCAGTCCCGGTTATTGACCATGAAAAATGCACCCTCTGCGGACGGTGTGTTACCGTCTGTCCCCAGCGCGTTCTGACCATTGAGGGTGACGCGATCAAGACCGTCGAGGATGAATGCATGCTCTGCTCACACTGCTACACCGTCTGCCGCTTCGGAGCGATACAGTTTGACCCTGAAGTGCTTACGGGCATTTCCATGAAATCCTTCCCCTATACGGAAAAGGTTTTCCCTCCCGGGGCCTTCAGCCCTTCGGATCTTGTTAATTTCACCCGATCAAGGCGGAGCGTCAGAAAATTCAAAGGTGATCCCGTTGGAGCCGTCACCCTCACCGATCTCATCACGTTCGCCGTGACCGCTCCCTCCGGCAGCAACTGCCAGACCTGGGAATTTCTGGCCGTCAACGGTCGGGAAAAGGTATGGAACCTGGCCCTGGAAATACGTAAATTCTTCATAAGGCTCAACCGTCTGGCGAAAAATCCCCTGGTCCGCTACCTGTCCGTTCCCTTTATCGGGACAGCCCTCGTCCGGTATTACAACGAGCATATTGAAAGCGTGGAACTGGGCCTGAAGGAGGCCGAAGAAGGAAAGGATATCCTCTTTCATGAAGCCCCGGCCCTTATCATCATCCATGGTAAAAACGAGGGGAGCACCCCACTGGAAGACGCGCAATACGCTTCCTATAACATCACCCTCCTGGCCCATGCCCTGGGCCTCGGCACCTGCTATATCGGCTATGCCGTCGAGTCCATAAACCGGAGTTCCTCCTTAAAAAACTATCTCGGGATACCGCCGACAAACAGGATCTACGCCGTCCTCGCCGTGGGTTATCCCGATGTGAAATTCGACAGGCTGGCCCTGAGAAAACGCTATCAAGCCCGCATTGTGTGAACCACTTTAAATCTGTAATTATTAGACCCCCCTGCCCCCCGGGGGGGCATGAAATAAGAATATATCCCGTTATCATTTTGAACCCCGAATGAGCAAGAAATCCTTTCACATGGCACTATAACGCCATATGTTACGCGCCCCCAAGGGGTCATAAAATCTCTTGCTCCAATTCAATAATCGCACATATCATTCCCGGTTGTTTTTCATAATTTTTCGTCAATTTTTTTAACTTCAGCGTTTCCCCTTCGTTTACCTGCCTGGGGGGACGCCATGAAACGAACATGCCTCTGCATCATTTTTTTGCTGCTGCTTGCCGGGACGCGGCTAAGGGCCGGCCTCATGATCAACGAATTTGTCACCAATACCGCTTCCGACTGGGTCGAGCTTACCCTCACCGGCCCAGCAAAGGAAAAGCGCGACATATCCGGGCTGTATGTGACCACCTACTATGGCAGAAACGAGCCGTTGAGCGCCGATCCGGTCACCATATACAGCTATGACAGGCCGGAGACCACCTATGATGACCGCTTTGTCGTCGTACACCTTACCAGGCCCGACGAAACCGACGAGACGGACCTGACCGGCGACACCAACGGCAACGGATACATCGACCTCTACTGCAATAACTACTATGCCAGCCTGTGGAACACCGAGGGCGTCGTCGCCATAGACTCTGACGATGATCCCGGCAACGGCGGCATCATCGACTTCGTCTATTATTCCAACCGCGACGGGAGCCCCAATGAAACGGTAGTATCCTATACTGAACGGGCCCGGAGCGCGGGCCAGTGGCAGGCAAGCCCCGCGGAGAATATCCAGGAGGGAGCCGTCTTTATCGGCAAGGACGGCATCATGTCCCACATGAGCGTTTCAAGAAAAAGCGCTGCTGATTCCAACGGGCCGGCGGACTTTGCCCTTGCCAATTACCAGACCCCGGGAAAGGAGAACATGACCATTCCGCTGTTCATGGGGAGGCGCCTCTTCAAGCCGCTGCGGAAAACCGTCACCATCATCCCCGGCCACCGGTTCTTCGGCAGCGGTGCCATCCCGCTCTTCGTTTTCATCCCCTGCTGCCTGAAGTTCCGCGTCTTTTCCGCGACCGGCATCATGATCCACGAGTCTCCCTTATTCGTTTCGGTAAATCCGGGCTTCTTCAACCTGTACTGGATTCCGGCGCTCCAGCACAACCGGGCCGCGACCGGCCTGTACCTGTGCAAGATAGAGGCCGTGAACACGTCGCTGCGCCTCACCGGGGAAGAGATCATCTATATCGTGCTGAGCAGGTACCAATGATAAAGATTGCCGTCATTCTGTTAATATCCGGAAATGTCCCGGGGGCCTTTGACTATAGGGTGACGCCGCCGGCAGCGCTGTTCCCGTTCCGCCAGGCCGCCAACGATACTACGCTGCCGGATTCTGTTTCAAATCCGGCGTATCTCCCGCGTATCGCGTACCCCTACCTTCACTGCTCCGGCGGACGGCCCTATACCCTTGACGGACTCTATGCCACCACCCTGCGGGCAGGATATGCGGTGAAGGGATTCGCCGTCCAGGCCCTCTGGGACCGTTTCGGCACGGGACAGTATATGGAAAACGTCGTGGAGCTCAATCTCGCTTACATGCCGGTGCGGTATGTCTCCCTGGGGGCCGGCGCGTCATACCTGAACCTCTCCATCAACACGACCGAATCATCGCTGAAAACCCACCAGGCCGACTGCAGGGCATCGCTGCTCGTGGCCCCCTGTGAATGGTTCGAGATCGCCTTTCAGCAGGAGAATATGGCTTCTCTCTTCATTAAAAAAAGGCGCGACCTGCTCTTCCCTGAATGGATCGCCGGGGCCGCCCTTAAGCCCTTCAGGGGGTTCTCCTTGCTCTACAACATAAGCAAAACGTCGAACGGATTTGTTAACACCATTGCGGCTACGGCCAATGTGCTTAAATATTTTTCCATACGGGTCGGGTATGCCCGGGAGGCCGCGACCTGTTCCGGCGCCCTTTCCTTTGTGTACAAATATGCGGCTGTTTCCTACGGAATCAAGTATCACCCCCACCTCGGGTATACCCATACCGCCGGGGTCACCCTGTCGGTTTCGGAAATGAACATCGATTCCCTGAGCTATGGTTCGATTTTTTCCCGGATCAGGGAGGTCCGGGGCAATCCCACGGTCGACATCAACGCCTGTTCCATGGACCAGCTCGCCGCCCTGCCGGGTATGCAGCAGCATATCGCAGAGCGGATCATGAAACACCGCCGGAGCATCGGCCCCCTGTCCCGAACCTCGCTCCTCCAGATCGGCCTGAGCGGCAGGGAGATTGACGGACTCCAGAAGTATATCACCGGGCTGGCCCCTGACGAAACCGGCGGTCAGCCCGACTGGAAGAGCAGGGAGCGCCATGAGCAGGCGCAGAAGGAGATTTTTAAAAAACTCCTGGTCCTCGGCGTCCCGGCGGCGACGGCCCTGGAGCTTTCCGACATGGCCATGATGGGGAAAAACAAGAGCTATGCCGAAAGGATCAATTCCCTTGCGGACCTTCCGGCGGACAAAAAGAAGCAGGCCCTGAAGCTATGCGCCGACTCCAGGTAATCATTGCGCTCCTGTCCCTGGGCGCACCGGCCTTCGGCGGTGAAGACACCAGGTCAGCACCGCGAGTCGCGATATCCGCGGAATACCGGCAGGACACCCTTGACTACGACGACGTGGAAAAGCGTTTTTTCAGGGAATCGGCACGGCTCACCTTCGGCAAAAGCTCCGCCAGTTTCACCCACATCAACGTGGACATGACAAAGGACAACCGCTTCACCTGGAACATCAACCTCCGCGGCCTGTCTCCCTGCTTTGAATCAATCATCGGCAATTACTACGCCAATTTCGGCGCCGGGCTCCTGGTCGGCAGGAAGACGGCCCTCTCGCCGGACCTTTTCAAGCGGACCCTCGCCGTATCGACGGGGAATCCCTTTACTCCCTGCAGCAGCGGGAACCCCTACTTTTCCTTTATGGGGATCGCTGCCGGGGTGCGTTTTTCATCGGAAAGAGTGTCCCTGTCCCTCGACGGCTATTATTCCTTCAGGAACCGTTTTGCGCGAAACGATCGTCAATTTCCCGGCTTCACCGGGACATCCTTCACTTCCATTCTCATGAGAACGGAAAAGGATTATCGTTATTCAGAGCCGGTGGAAATAAATGACTGCGGATACAGCCTCATGGCGCGAATTGCCGGACACCTGACCATGCAGTCATACTTTATCTATACCTTTATAAAACGTTCGGGCAATCGCAACCTGGTCTGGAACTTTGACGCCCGCATGGTCCCTGGCGGGGAAAAAAATTTTTACGGATACGGATTCTACTTCCAGTACCGCGACGACTACATCCTTATTTTTGTCGATGTCTGTTTTCCCAACCGTGTTAGTACCGCCGTCGGTGGCAGGACAAGGACTGTGCGCGGATTCGGCATAATGTACAGCCTGGCGTTTCGCCACAGGGCATGTTCACTGTCCTTCGTGGGCAAGCAGACCGATACGGATTTTTACTCTCCCTACAGCGCGGGTAAAAGCCATCCCGAGACCGCCTGCACGGCGGTTTTTTCGGCGCGTCCTGTCAGAACCTTCACGATGGGCGCCTCTTTTTTTTCTGAAAAGAACCGGATGCCTTCAGGGAATGAACGGTATCTCCGCTTTACCCGTCGCGAACAGGTTTTTATTAAATACCACTCGCACCTGAAAGGCTCATGCTCGGTGAGGGCGGCGCTTGTGGAATGGGACGGTAAAGATAACAAGGAGCGGCATCTCCGCATCTCGTCGTCATCCAGTATCTTCATCATGAAATCGATTCTTTTCACGCTGGGCGGCTCCGTTCAGCGCAAAATTCCGGGGCGGTTTTCAGGATCCCTCAGCGCAGGAATCAGATTCACCCTATTCAATGCGACGACGTTCAATATGCGGTATTCCCGGTTCTTTATCAGAGCCGGGACTTCCCTCTATGCCGCCGCATCCCGGCAGGCCGGGTCCATAAGCCGGAGCACGGCCGTCAAATCCTCGTCCAATATCCTTGCCGGCGGCCTCCAGGCCCGTTTCGCCGGGTGCCGCCTTTCCCTTGATTATTTTCACCAGTTTACCCGCCGGCGGACAATCCGGAGCAGCGTCGAGGCTTCAGTTACCTGCCTTTTCTGAGGAAAACAATTGACAAAAAACGGCCCAATCTATAACTTAAAGTTAACTTTAAGTTTAAGGATTTCAGCCATGCCGGACGAGACCTTTACCATATCCGAGCTTGCCGAGCAGCTGGATATCAATCCCTCGACAATCCGCTTCTATGAGCAGAAGGGCCTTATCACCCCGGGCAGGACCAAGGGGAATCAGCGCGTGTACACCCGCCAGGACCGCGGGCGCCTCAAACTGATCCTGCGCGGCAAACGGTTCGGCGCCACCCTCGACCAGATCGCGGAGATGATCGGCATGGCGGACGACATTATAAACGAAAAGAGCCAGATCGACACCAGTCTCTATTACATAGATCGGAAAATGGACGATATCGCCAGGCAGAAGACAGAACTCGAGCTCTTCCAGGCCGACCTCATGGCACTGAAGCGCAAGCTTCAGAACAGGCGGCGGGAACTGTCGAAGAAATAAGCGAAATTCCAACAGGAGGTTTCCTATGTTTGATTTTATAATGACCGCCGAGCAGAAAAAGCTCCGGGACGAGGCCCGAGACTTTACCCGTTGGGTGCCGCGCGAGATGATCCTCGATATGGACTCTGAAAAGCTCCATTTCCCCCACGACTATCTGAAAGAGTGCGGCAGGCGGAACCTGCTCGGCATCCGGATCGCGAAGGAACTGGGCGGCCGCGGACTCGGCTGGGTGGATGACGGCATCGTGGCCGAGGAGATCGGCGTTGCCAGCTATTCCCTTGCCTGCCTGTGGGGCGTGGGCGCCGACATTGTCTGCGAGGCCGTGGCGACCTTCGGTTCCGATGAACTGAAAAAGGCCATTGTGATACCGCTCCTCAAGGGCGAAGTATATGCCGCCGAGTGCCTCACGGAGCCGCGGGGCGGCTCGGACTTTTTCGGGGCAACGACAACCGCGCGCAGGGACGGCGGCGACTGGGTCATCAACGGGCAGAAGCGCTTCATCGTGGGAGCCGAAGGAGCCGACTGGTTCATGACCTACGCCGTAACCGATCCGGGCGCGCCGGCCCATAAACGTCTCACCTGTTTTTTAATCCCGCGCGACGCCGGCGTGGAGACAAAGTATATCTATGGCCTCATGGGCGTGCGGGGCGGGGGCGCGGGCCGGGTGATTTTCAATGATGTTCGCATCCCCGAGCGCTATGCCATCAACGGCATCAACGGCGGCTTTGACGTATTTGTAAAGAACATGATCCCCGAACGGCTGGGAACCGCCCTCATGACCATCGGCTCGGTCCGTCCGGCGGTGGAGATAGCCACCCGTTATACTTCGAGGCGCAAGGCCTTCGGACAGCCGATCATGAACTTCCAGGCGGTTGGCTTCAAGGTAGCCGATTCCGTTATGATGATGGATGCGATCCGCTCCACCGGCTACACCGCGGCGCTGGCAGCGGACAACCCGGCAAACCATCCGGGACGGGTGAGACGCATGGCTTCGCAGGCCAAGAAATTCATCACCGAGGGCGCCTGGCAGATCGCGAACAACTGCATGCAGGTGATGGGCGGCATCGGCTACACGAACGTGTTCCCCCTCGAGCGCATCGTGCGCGACATCCGGCTGGCCTCCATCTGGGTGGGGACCAATGAGATCCAGCAGTCCATCATACAGACTGAATGGTACAAGGAATATGCCAAGGTCTATTCAAAAGATCCGGTCCGCGACGTGGAGCAGGATGCCGTCAGTGCCGATCAGGTTGAGGAAAAAGTATATGAATAGTTGATCCTGCATATATATAAGACAACGGCCTTGCCTGAAAGGCAATGCCATCGAGACATAATTGCCAAGAAACCGCATTCACGATCCCCCTTCAGCCGCGCGCATTGCGGAACCGGGACTCGAAAAATGCGGTTTTTTAATTACGCTAAGGAATTATTTTGATTGAAATTTTTTTTATAACTATACAACATGTTTAAGACGCACGATTAATATTGCATAAGTCGTTGTCACGGCCCCCGTTCCCGACGGGAAGGGGCATGTATGGATATAACGGGCTCCAATTTAGTGCTATGTTATACGATACCGGCAGCGATATTACACCGAGCAAAGGAAATCATTCATGCAGATAAAACTGTGGGGGGTCCGTGGTTCACTTCCTTCTCCGACAACGAACGATGAATATTCCAAGAAAATAACCCTGATCCTGGATCTCGCTATAAAGGCTGGACTGAGAAACACTTCCGGCATTCCGGAGTTCCTTAAATCCCTGCCGGACGACCTCAGGTATGTTTACGGCGGCAACACCACCTGCGTCAGCGTGACATCCAACAGCGGGAAAATATACATTCTCGACTGCGGTTCCGGGATCAGGCTCCTGGGATACGAGTTGATGAAAGGACCCTGCGGCAAGGGCCAGGGCGTTCTTGATATTTTCCTGACCCATTACCACTGGGACCACATCCAGGGACTTCCGTTCTTCACCCCCCTGTACATCAAGGGGAACACACTCAATTTTCACTCTCCCTACAAGGATCAGAAAAAATACCTGACGGACCAGATGGCAGCTCCCTATTTCCCGGCCCTTTTTGACGGCACCGAGTCAACCAAGAATTTCGTCCACCTTGACGTTAAAAACCCGGAGCCCGTAAAGCTGGAAGACGATCTCTATGTCGACATCTTCCCGCTGAAGCATCCCGGCGGCAGTTTTGCCTACCGGTTCAAGCAGGCCGGAAAGACTTTTATTTTCGCCACCGATGCGGAGTTTACCGGCGAGGTGTTCGAGAAGGGCCACGACAAGATCTACGAGTTTTTCCAGTACGCGGACCTGCTGATCATAGACGCGCAGTACACCCTCGACGAATCCTTCATGAAATTCGACTGGGGTCACACGAGCTACACCATGGCGGTCAACTGCGGTCTCCGCTGGAAGGTCAAAAATCTCGTTCTGACGCATCACGAGCCGGCCTATGCCGACAGCAAGCTTCATGAAAATTACAAAGCCGCGATTGAGCATGGCGAAAACTGCGGAAACGATACGACCAGAATATATATTGCCACCGAGGGCATGACCTTCAGTCTTTAAAGCGGATCACCGGGCACCTCTGCTGATGCCGCATGGCCCCCGGGGAACATTATGCAGATAATGAAAATTCGATCAATTCATCACTCCCTCATTACCCTCATTACCGTTATAATCATAGCCTTCATGGGAACCGCTCAGGCCCAGAGGACCAAGTCGAGCCTCCATGCCGGGAAACAGAGAAACGCAGAGAAGGGCCTGAAGGACAACCGGTATTTTTTCTATTTCATCAACATGTCCATAACAAACCTGGGCACGGACGACGAAAAAAAGGAATTCAAGGAAGCGATCCAGCGTGATATAATCGCCCAGAATCTATACATGAAATTCATGTTCGGCGAGTCCTTCGATGAAATACTCAAATCGCAGAAAATCCTGATCGGCCTTTACCAGAAGACCCTGAACAGGGATATTGCCGCTTCAAAGAAGCTCCTCAACGGATTCGCCCCGGCCGTCATTCGAAACAATGATTACCTGGCGCGCCACTACCTGCACCTTGGATACAGGGACACCACCGACGCGCGGATAGACCTTATGATGGCCGACAATTTCGACGAGCGGCTCTACTCGATGCGGCTCTACCGTTATTCCAAGGCTATCAAGAAGGTGAAGCACGGCAAGCGGTACGCCCTCTTCGCCATGCTCCAGAATAAATACGCCCAGGACAGGAAAAAGGGATTGGGACCACAGGGCGTTAAGGATAAGAAAAAGGAATTCGGGCGTCACACCTATGACGAGCTGAAAAAACTCATTGCCGAAGCCTCAAGCGACGACCAGCGAGATTACAACCTGCTGATCCATACCGACAACTATTACCGTTCAAAGGATGCAAAATCTTTTTATGACATTATATGGGACAAGCCGGACCTGTCCGAAATCAAAGAATATAATGAATACATGCAGATGAAATGAGATGACCATGAAAACACGCACCATCCTGATAGCAGCAATGATACTGCTATTTTCCTGCAGCAATCCGCCCATAAACGGCAAAGGCCTTTCCACCATGGGGTTCTACTCGCCTTCCCAATCAATAATAGCCCTTCTGGAAAAAAAGGATAAGGGATGCCATGAGCACTTCATGCTCGGCGTCGCGTACAAAAAAGAAAAAAAATACAAGAACGCAATGTTCCATTTTGCCAACAGCTGCTTTGCAAGCCATCGCGACCCCGGGCTGCGTCTTTTTTCAAATCCGGTGTACCAGTTCGTCAAGGGGTATCACGTGAAATCCGACTACTATGATGATGCCGTATACGAGCTGGCAGACCTTTTTTTTCTATACGGCGAGCACGGCTTCGTGGTGAAATTCATTGACCTCATGGGAGGCGGCCACAGCGCCCTGCACCGCGACGCATTGCTTCTTAAATCCAAGTCCCTTGCCGTCCAGAAAAAATATGACGAAGCGCTGTCCATTCTAAAAAAACTCCTCGGCTCCTATGATGACCCAGAATCGCGGTCCGTCATCCTCCTCAGGACAGGGTCCATCCTTGAAAAAAAATCTGACTATAAAAACGCCGTCGACCATTATATCAGCGTGTTCGAGGTCGACGTCAAGGGATGGCAGGCGGCATCCGCCGCGGACCTCCTTACAGCCCTGATGGAAAAGAGCCCGCGTGAACTGAATGAAAGGGAAAAACTGCTCTTTGCCAAGGCTCTCTATTACGCCAAAATGTACAGGGAATCCATAGCCCTCCTCCGCACTATCAAACCGGAACCGGCGGACCGGGCCGAGACCGACACCTACCTGGTGCGGGCTCTTACCCGTGACAATGGCGCCGCCGCCGTCCAGGCCCTCATCAAGGAACGGTCCGGGGATTCGGCCCTTCTCAAGGCACTGGGTGATGAATACTGGGATATGGGCAACAAGAACACCGCCGTTGCAACATACCTGCAGGTGATGAAATCCGGGAAGGAGCCCTATGCACAGGCCGCCCACCAGAGAACCGCCAGGTTTCTGGAGGAGAATAAACGGGCCGGTCATGAACAATACCTCCTTGACTACAAGAACAAATATTCAGACGACCACGCGGGACATTTCCTGTGGCTCATGGCGCGCAACATGATCCGGGGTAAAAACAACGACCGGGCCATCCAGTACCTGGAGGAATCGGTTACGAAGTATCCAAAGGGAAGCCATTCCGATGAGTGCCGTTTCTGGCTTCACAAGATCTACGCCGCCTCGGGCAGCAATGACAAGGCGCTGGCTGCTGCCATCCAGATTGTCGCGGTAAACCCGGACTCCCCCTATACCTGGCTCCTGATAAAGCAGCAGTCCGCCCTTTTCTCCGAGCAGGACCTTGAAAAGCAGTTCAGCAGAGCGGCCCAGGAACAAAAAAGCGATGCCGCTCTGTACTGGCATGCCCTTCTTCTGGCAAAACAGCGGTCGATGAAGAAGAGGACCGAGCGCATCGGCAAACTGGACTCTCCCGATATCAGCCGGTATCGGGAGCTGGGCAACATGATATCGTCCATAAAAACATCTTCCGGATACGGCGGGGCATTCAAGAAGCTAGACACGTATTTCCTGGTGGGCTACAGCGCGGGGATAAACCGGGAGATGAAGCTGCTCCCCAGGTCAAGGGAAGCCAGGAAAGACAAATATATCGCTCTGGCCCATTACAGCAGGAAATACGGCTATGCCTTCCTCGAAGTCTTTTCCTGCCTGGAGCTCTTCAAGCTGCTGGGCCTTAAGGAGAACATAGCCCTCATGCCCGAAGAGATGGCCGGTATGCTTTTTCCCACGCCCTTTGAAGACTGCGTCTCGAAGTACAGCACCCTCTACTCGGTGGACAGGAACATCATCTATTCCCTGGTGAAGGCCGAATCTCTCTTCAAACAGAACGCGGTATCTTCCGCCGGAGCCTCCGGGCTCATGCAGCTCATGCCGTCGACGGCGCGCGGGATAGCGCGGGGCCTGCGCCTCGATAACTATGACCTCGCGGACCCCTGCACGTCGATACAGCTCGGCGCCAAGTATATATCCGGCCTCATGAAAGAGTTCAAAAACAACTATCAGTACGCGGTTGCCGCGTACAACGCCGGTGCCGGCAACGTCAACAAGTGGATGGAACGGTACAAGAACGAGGACATGGATTATTTCACAGAATTCACGCCGTTTATCGAGACCAGGTACTACATCCTCCGCACCGACAAGTTCCTGACGCAGTACGGCATCATTCACGGAGAAAAAACGTCGGCCCGATGACAGCGGACGCTTGCCGGTGCCGCCTTTTTTTGTTATGTTACCGGCAGAGAGCGGGCCATATCCACGTGAAAACCCTGGCATCATTTATGCTTTTTTTCATCTGCATCCAGCTGGCGGGGTGCAGCATGTTCCAGAAATCCGACCTCGTGCGGGTGCAGAAACAGAGGGAAGCCGCCCTCCGGTATCCCAGCGCGAACTGGATCGAACGGCGCGATATCGTCCGCTCGGTGGTTGATTACTACGGCAAGGACAAGAACGAACTGGTCATCGGGATCCTGACCTATGCGGTGCAGGACCCCCAGCCCGCGGTAAGAATTGAGGCCGTTCAGAGCCTTGCGAAAATAAAATCTGAACGCACCCTCCCCCTTGTCAAAAAAACAGCCCTTGAGGACAGGAATGACAATGTCAGGTGGTATGCGATCAAAGCCCTGAGGTCCTTCAGGGACCCATCCTCCGCTGACATCTTCATCCGCGGCCTTGAAAGCAGCGACTGGCTTATCAGGGAGGAATCGATAAAAGGAATATGTTCGCTGGATGACGCGACCATCAAATCCAGGCTCGCCCCTTCCATCATCAAGGCACTGAACGATCCGAGCACCAGTGTCATGCTGACAACATTGCGGTGTATCAGGACCAGGGACGACCGTCTGTACGCGGCGATATCTGAAAAATTGAGAAACGCCACGGAGTATAATTATTCCCTCATCCAGGCCACACTCATCGCGCTGAGGGGGTATCAGCTTGACCCAAAAACAAAGGAGAAGGTCATAAGCCTTCTCCTTCACAACAATCCGCAGATCCGGATCCTGGCCCTCAGGGTATTGAAGAAGGACAGGACCCTTAAAAATTCCGAATGATAGCGGTGCTGATCCTTATTTCTCCTTTTCCTTGGAAACGTATACCAGGTTTTTGTTGTCGATCATGTCGCGGGCGTATTTATCAAGGTACTTGGCCTCCAGGTCCTTCCTTTTCTGCTCGGCCTTTTCCTGAATCGTCTCTTCCTTCTTGGAGCGCTGCAGCTGTTTTTTGGCTATCAATTCGTTCACTTCCGCTTCTGCCTGTGACTTGCTCTGGTAATCGGCGATGATTCTCATCATCTGGAACATGCTGTCCTTTGCGCCGCGGTAATAATAGATGGAGCTGATAAGGTCCATGGCCGACGCCGATTTGGCGTCCTTGAACCGCTCGTAATAATCATTGGCTTTCAGGACTCCCGCCTGTCCCTGGTCCAGCAGCTTGTCGGTGGCGGAGCGGCCTTCGCTCTGTTTCAATTTCAGCTTCAGTTTCGCCCGCACGTTCATGTTAATGCTGTCCTTGAGGAGCGCGTTCGTGTCCTGGTTGTATTTCTGGGACAGCTGTTTCGCGGTGGTCAGAATCGCGGCCTGATTCTCCTTGAATGCCTTCGCGGACTCCAGTATCTTGTTCTGAAAATAGAGTGCGCTGGCCTCGGCGTACTGGTCGACGAGCTTGTCGATCTCTGCTTCGCCGCCGCCGAAATTCATGACCGCCGTATTGAGCAGCTTGATGGAGCGGAAGTTCTCGTAGCTGAGCTGCTGTGCTATCGACTTGGGGTTCCCCCCCATGGGCGCCGGTCCGTAGGAGGGATGATAATCGAATTTATAGGATTGCGCGTATGCTGTCGAAACGATGACCGACATCATAAATGACATAATCAAGAGCATTCCATTTCTCATCGCTGGCATCTCCCTTATAATTAAATAGAATAGTTTTTTCTCTTCAGGGTTCCCGTTAAGGAAAGTCTGCATGAATGAACAATTAAGTCAAGAAAAAATGCATCCCCCGACAACTTTCCAGGATTAAAATGAACGGGGGCTGTCCAACAAGTCGTCTTGATGCAATTGATCCCGGACCGGTTGATCCCCGAATCATAATGACACGACTTGTTAAACAGCCCCCGGCTTGGCAGGACGGTTATCTCTTTTTCCTGTGGTCGATATGTATGGCTTTGACTTTCCTCTTCTTTATCTTGACGGCCCCTTCCGGGTTGCACTTGTCCTGCACCTCTTCGATCGATTGCGTAATGAGGAGATTGACCACCTTTTCCGTTTTATTGAGCACATCTATGAGGATGAGGTTTTCATCATCGGTGAAATCTTGCAGAAGATAGTCTTCCATCGTTACCCCTTTCGGCGGGGTCCCGATGCCGACCCGTATCTTCGCGAACCTCTCCGATTTGAGAGCCCTGGTCATAGATTCGATCCCGGCATGGGTCAGGTTTGAAAAGAGGTAATCCACGCGGAGCTCGCCCAGCTTGAGGGACGAATCCTCTACGATGCAAATGATGTCCCTCACATTGATCCGCAGGAACGAAGCAATGTAAAGCACCGATTCGCCGATAAGGTTGACAAAGGTCTGGGGCTTAAGGAGAACAACATCGATTCCCTTTACCTTGCCCCTGCCGATTACAGATTTCTTTTTCTTTATCCGGACATCAATATTTTCGTTGTTGCCTATGATGTCTATAACCTTGAAACCAATATTCTGCCTGTTATTCGCAAATTTCTCGCCAGGATTTCCAAAACCAACGATTAACTTCAATAATACCGCTCCCTGTAATAATAAATTCTCGGCCCCTCGGCCGGGTGCAGTAATGAAACGAGTCCGGAATTATTTCTTCTCTTTATCCTTCTCCTTGTCTTTATCCTTGGTCTCTTCGCCCTCGGCCGCCTTCTTGGCCGCTTCGCCTTCGCCTTCAACGGCGACCGCTTCCTCGACTTTCACCTCTTCAGAGACGACCTTCGGCACGTGGACCGATGCTATCGAAGCGTCGGGATTTCCCATGAGTTTAACGCCCTCGGCCACGACAACGTCCTTTACATGTATGGAGTCCCCGATCTCCATGTTTGTTACATCGATTACGATCTTCTCCGGAAGGGCCTGGGGCAGACATTCGACTTCAATTTCCCGAAGGTCAACTTCAAGGATACCCCCCAGCTTGACGCCCTTGGCGGTCCCTGTGAATACTATCGGCACATGGGTGTGTATTTTTTCACCCTTGGTGACCTTGAAGAGGTCAACATGAAGAATCTCGCCGGATATCGGATCCGCGATGTAATCCTTGACATAGGCCATCTTCTCGGTATCGTCTTTCTTCACCGTGCTGTGTATGTCGAATATGACGCTTTCGGATATTTTCCCTTTGAAAAGCTTGAAGAATTCCTTCCGGGGTATCTGTATGGATTCAGACTCGCCGTGAGAGTAGATTACTGCGGGGATGAACCCGTTCCTCCGCGCCCTGCGGCTCGCATTTTTACCGAAATCGGTTCTCGGTTCTACGGTTAAACTTTTTGCTTCCATTGTTTTCCTCTTTTAATTAACTGTATATTCATGTGCCTTTTTTTCTATACGAACAGGGAGCTTACCGATTCCCCGTTATGGATCCTTCGAATCGCCTCGCCGAACAGCGGTGCTATTGACAGGATCTTCATTCCCTTCATTTCCCGCTTCGCCCGGTACGGTATCGTGTTGGTAAAAATGATCTCTTTGAATCCCGCCGATTCCATCTTCTCGATGGCGTCACCGGAAAGCACCGGGTGCGTAAACAGGCAGTAGACATCGTTCGCTCCCTGCTCGCGGAGCGCCCCGGCGGCCTTTGAAATCGACCCCCCGGTATCCACCATGTCATCCACCAATATGCAGTTCTTGCCCTTGACATCGCCGATAACGTACTGCACCTCGGCCACGTTCGGCTCCGGCCGACGCTTGTCGATGATGGCAAGACCCGCGTATATGTTCTTCGCATAGGACCGTGCCCGTTCGGCCCCTCCGGAATCCGGAGAGACCATGACCGCGTCCTTTATGTGCAGCTGCTTGATATACTCGATCGCGACGGGCTTCGAGTAGAGGTTGTCCACCGGTATGTCAAAAAAGCCCTGGATCTGTTCGGCGTGCAGTTCCATGGTGAGGACCCTGTCTGCGCCGGTGGCCTGGATGATATTGGCCATCACCTTCGACGATATGGGGACCCGCGGCTCCACCTTCCGGTCCTGGCGGGCATAGCCGAAATAGGGTATGACCGCCGTAATCCTTCCCGCCGACGCCCTGAGCGCCGCGTCGATCATAAGCAGCAGCTCTATTACGTGGTCGTTGGTGGGGCTGCAGGTTGACTGTATGATGAACACGTCATGCCCGCGGACATTCTCTTTTATCTTGACTGATATTTCGCCGTCCTTGAAGCGCTTCAGCTCGACTTTGGAGAGCTCAATATTGAGATAGCTTGCTATTTCCTGCGCCAGGTCCGGATTTGACGATCCGGAAAACAATTTAAGCAAACTGTCGCCCATACTGGTTTATCCTCTTGACTTTGATCTGCAGTACTCTTCCAGCCGCCGGAGCTCCTCGGGGGTGTTAATCCCGCTCCCCTCGACGGGGTCTTTCATGAGCAGTGTCTTTACCGTGTATCCGGATGTCCTGATATACTGCAGCGCATCGGGCAGATAGTACTCGCCCTGAGCGTTATTGGTGTCGACGCGCCTCAGTCCCTCGAAGAGGAACTGCTTGTCGAATACATAGGTCCCTGAATTTACTTCCCGGAGCTTCTTCACCTCGGGGTCAGCGTCCTTTTCTTCCACGATCCGCTCAAACCGGCCGGCGCCGTCCTTGACCACTCTGCCGTACCCGTGGGGATTTTCAAGCATCATGGTCAGCACCACGGCTTTCACGCCTTCCTCTTCAGTTTCCCGAACGAGGGAACGGAATGTTTCCGGACGGATGAGGGGGACGTCGCCGCAGGCTATGACGACCTTGCCGTTGAAGTTCGTCAGGGCCTCCTCAGCCTGCATGACCGCATGGCCGGTGCCCAGCTGTTCCCGCTGCCATACCGGCACCGCGCGGTCGCCTATCGCGTCGATGACCAGTTCGCCCCGGTATCCCACGATGACGAAAATGTCGGAAATGCCCGCCTTCTCAATATTGTCGAGCACGTGGGCAATCAAAGGCTTGCCGAGGAATGGCTGGAGCACCTTGGGCAGGTCGGACTTCATCCGAACACCCTTTCCGCCTGCCAGCACGATTGAAGATATGTTGCTGATACGTAAACTCCCTGCGCCGGATATCTGAGGTGCCAGGATTCGAACCTGGGGTCACGGGACCAAAACCCGATGCCTTACCGCTTGGCCACACCTCAATATGTATGTAATATACATAATTAATGCTTCACCGGTTTTATTCATTGAAGCATTACTTATGCATACCGTGAACGGCTCATTGGACGAACTGCGTCAGGATCACTTGCCGGTACGTTCCGGCCAGCTTTGACCGGGCCTGCTCCGCCGTTTCCTTCTGCTTGAAAAGACCTATCACGCTTGACCCTGATCCGGTCATAATGGCAAAAGCCGCTCCAGCGCCGTAAAGCTCTTCCTTAATATGACGAAGCCTGGGATGCTTCCTGAACACCGGCGTCTCAAAATCATTCACCGCCGCCTCTTTCAGTTCCTCCAGTGAGCCTTTCGAAAGGGCGCCTGTAAGCCGCCGGATTGTCCTGCCCGCCGCCGCCTCCCGCCCAGCATCAGCGTCAGCGCCCCTGTTCAGGGAGCGGTACGCCGCGCCGGTTTCAACATGGATTCCCTCATTGACGACCAGCACCCAGGGCGGCAGTTTTCCGGGGACCGGCATTATCAGCTCCCCGATGCCGCGTCCTATGGCAAAGCCGCCGTGGAGGCAGTACGGAACATCAGCGCCGATTTTCGTTCCGAGGTCCGCCAGTTCGTCGTCCCTGAATTTGCCGAACCGTCCGTTGAGGAGCTTCAACGCCGCCGCAGCATCGCTGCTGCCGCCGCCAAGACCGGCCCCTGCCGGGATGTTCTTTTCAACGGAGAAGATAGCCCTACCGTTCATGCCGGCCTTTTCATAATAAAGCGTCGCCGCCCGTGCGATCAGGTTCTCGTGGGCCGGGATTGAATCAGTCAGGCTGCCGTAAACACCGCCGCCGTTTTTAACGGCGATGGCAATGTCAATCCCTCCGGATAATTCTCTCGCGCTACTCTCTTCGAGTTTTAAAAGATCATGCAGTGCAACACTTGCCATGAGGCTTAAAATATTGTGGTACCCGTCTTCCCGTCGATTCAGTACCTCAAGATGGAGATTTACCTTCGCGTGTGCTCTGATTGAATCGGTCAATACTGCCTATACTCGTCCTTTTGGAGAGGCAAAATTATTATGTTGGACTTTTTTTGTCAAGAATTAATTATTATTTGAATAACTTATTGACAAGGCAGCCGATGATAAAATTTTTGGATATTTTACGGTTTTTTTCCACAAAATTGACCTATAATGCGGTACCATGAACCCATTACGGAACAAAGAGCTGATAATATTCGATTGCGACGGGGTCCTTATCGATTCCCATGACGCAAACCTGAATTTTTTCAACAGCTGTCTCGTCCAGGGGGGGCATCCGCCCCTCAGGGAAGAAGACCGTGAAAAAGTAGTGTTCATGTCAACGCGGCAGCTGATGTTCGAGCTCTTCCCGGACCCTGCCGAGGCCGAACGGCTCTTCCGCATCAGCCAGGAAACGGATTACACTCCGTTTTTGAAGGATGTTCATCCCCTCTTTGACTTTACCAGGGTCTTTGATTCTCTCCGGAGCCGATTCCATCTTGCCATGGCTACCAATCGCGGCAGGTCCCTGGACAGGCTCTTCCAGTATTTCAAGCTCGACACCTGGTTTGAATTCCGTATCTCCACCGTTGACGCCGAACCAAAACCTCACCCCGAGATGCTCATAAAATGCATAGAATTTTTCGGTATACAAAAGACAGAAGCCATCTACCTGGGCGATACAGCCTCAGACCAGGCTGCGGCCTTCAATGCCGGCATGGATTATCTGTGGGTGGGATGCAATGATATCCCCGGCATACAATCCGTGGAGGACCTGCTTCAATACATGTAGCTCATACGCCGCTCCGGCTTTTCCATGCCCCTTCCCCGGCAGCACATCCCCCGTGCAAACCGTCATTCCAGACACAATCTTCAAGGACGCGAACGGTCAGCGGTGAAAATCTATAACAGGTCCAAGCCCTGTCACTGCGCCGGTTGTCGGCCCCAGAAACAACCGGCTGTAACGCAGATCCAGATTCAACCACGGGACTGCAGCATATTATAGCAGCATATTTTATAGTTGACTTTTATTGATCGATCAAAGCATTTTCCAGAAGTTCGATTTTTTTTTCACGAGCGACATTATTCTGATGCTTTTTAATTCATTTGAATACATTTTTCTGTTCCTGCCGGTAACGCTGGCAATCTACTTTGTGCTCAACCACCGGGGCCTGTCCGCCGTGGGGCGGGCATGGCTATTGTTATGCGGTTTGTTTTATTACAGTTACTGGAACATATTCTATCTCCCTCTCCTGGTGGCTTCAATACTTGTCAACTTCGGAATTGGACATGCTTTGAGCGACGCCGAAGGCGTGCTGAAGAAGGTGCCCCGGATGGCGGTCCTCTGGTGCGGCATACTGTTCAATGTCGGGCTTCTCGGCTATTTTAAATATACCAATTTTTTTATTGGCGCCATAAATTCAGCCTTTGAAACACACATCGGCCTTCTCAAGATAGCCCTGCCCCTGGGCATCAGCTATTTCACCTTCATCCAGATATCGTTCCTGACCGCCGTATACCGGGGAGTGACCCGGGAAAGCAACTTGCTGAATTACAGCCTCTACGTTTCCTTTTTCCCCCAGCTCCTGTCAGGGCCGATCGTGTATCACGGGGAAATGATGCCCCAGTTCACCGATCCTAACAGAATCAGGGTCAATTACGACAACATCATGAAAGGGGTCCTGATGTTTTCCATCGGCCTGTTCAAGAAAACGGTCATCGCCGACAACCTGGCCGCATGGGCGGTGCAGGGTTTCGACCATGCGCATACGCTGAATTTTTTCGAGGCTTGGTTCACGTCCCTGTCCTACACGTTCCAGCTCTACAACGACTTCAGCGGATACATCGACATGGCCAACGGCGTTGCCCTGATACTGAACATTAATCTCCCGATAAACTTCAATTCCCCCTACAAAGCAACAAGCATCCAGGATTACTGGCGACGCTTCCATATAACGCTCATCCGTTTCCTGAGGGACCACGTGTACATTCCGCTTGGGGGGAGCAAGAAAGGTGACCTGCGGCTGTATCTCAACATCACGGTAATTTTCATCGTGGCGGGGATATGGCACGGAACGCTGTTTAGTTACATCGCCTGGGCCCTGATGAGCAGCGGCGCCATGATCACGCACCGCATATGGAACAAATCAGGTCGGCGGATGAACAGGTATCTCGCGTGGTTTGTAACCTTCAATTTCATCAACGTCGCCAACCTGGTCTTCAGGGCGAATAGCATTGGGGACGCCTGGAAGGTCCTCAGGGGAATGCTGGGAATGAACGGCGTCATGCTCTCGGAAAAACTTGGCGGTCTCGTCTTCCTGAAGGCGGGCGGCATCACCTTCGGGAAATGGCTGAACAACATCGGCGGGGATAAGTACTATCTCATATATTTTATCATTGGAGCGGCGCTGATAGCCTTTCTTTGCAAGAACGCCCGGGAACTGTCGGAAGAGATGAAGCCGAACATCAGGTGGGCGCTGTTTACCGGACTGGTTCTGGGCGTGGGCCTGATACACATGACCCAGGTCAGGGTATTCCTCTATTTCAATTATTGACAACGCGTAACTGACATGGACAAGAAATACTGGCTGTTAACAACGGGTCTCATCGCACTCATACTCCCCGGCATCATCATGGGTTTCAACTATTTCATGGACCCGCTGTGGTGCTTCAGCATCTCCCATAAGTACAACCAGGTCCAGATCGAGATCAACGAACGAAAGCAGAAAACCAACTATATTACGTACCGTGATTTCAGCTACCGTGGCCTGCTGGTCGGGTCTAGCCGGAGCGCTTTCATCTCGCAATATGCATTCAAGGGCCTTTCCGTGTACAACTACTCCGTGAACGGCTTAAGGTTGGACGAACTCTCGCCCTTTACCGACTACGCAAAAAAACGAAACGGCCGTGACTTCGAGTATATTTTTCTGGGCCTGGACTTCGAAAATGCGGCCAGGTACCCTCTCGACGATTCGATGCGCGCAGCAACAATGCAGAATTTCACGGAGACAAATTCCCTTTTCTACCGGGTGAAAACGCTGCTCAGTATCGACACGGCACGGTATTCTTGGCAAAACCTGAAAAACTACTGGCACGGATACTGGCGCTACTATGACCGCAACAACGTCGAGCATATAAAGAAGCACACGCGGGAAGAGCAGATCGGGATTTTCACCCAGCACATGACCGAATACGCGGATAAAAAGAAATCCCGGTACCTCAACTTCGTGTACAATGAAAAATACAAACAGTATCTTGAACAGTATAAAAAGGAAAATAACCGGAGCAGGATAGTCGTATACCTGACGCCGACCGCCCTGCCGGTACTGGAAATAATAGTCGCCTACGGCCTTCTGGATGATTATTTCCGATGGATATCCGACGTGGTTGACGTGTTCGGTGAAGTGTATCTTTTTATGTACCCGAACAGGATCAACAACGACTATCTGGTCAACTACTTTGATCCGAGCCACGCCAACCCCCAGATCGGCGAGATGATCGTAGATGCCATATATAACAGACCGATAACCGGAGATTCCGATTTCGGCATGGTGATAACAAAATCGAATTTAAAACAAAAACGGCCGGTCCTTGAACTGCTCATGAAAAACGCCCGCGATCCCCGTTTTCACTATCTCATGAAAAAATAGGGCAGACCCGGCGTTGAGCCCCGGAAGATTTCCTTCAATAATAAATACATCATGCCTGGGGCGAAATATGCCTGATCCGGCTTTAGTGAATCATGCTCGGAAAAACGCATCCTGGTCTCCATTTTATAAAAGGCCGTCTCCCTTTTCCCAAAATAAGCATTAAAAACCGGCCTAGTAAAAAACTGACACGTCAGAATTATTCCATCCCGGTTAATAAATTAATATTGATTTTTATAACATCTTTTTTAGCATACGATCGTGATTAAACAGATATAGATAAAAAGATAAACTGGAGGATTAAGATGAAAATAAAAAAACATGTCAGGATCTTATCATTATGCCTGTTAGCCGTAGTTGGGACAATCGGCTGCGACATGGGCTACGATAAGCAGGATGATCAAACCAGCCCTCTTCTCTCCATCGGCGTGGGCTGCCTGGCCACCAGCCCCATCACCATGAAATCAACCACCTATGACATGGAGAACAACATCATAAGCGCTTCCGAACAGGTGATAGCAAACATGTCGGCGCAAAACACGCAGCCCAATATGAAATCCATGTACGAGATATACGCCGGCGTCGAGCTGGAAGTCGATCTTGTGGGAATCATCACACACCTGAACGATCCGATGCCCTACGTTAAACAGAACCCACTGCTGACGCAGTTCTGGGCCCTGAACAAAATGGCGTCATCCGTCAACGCCGGCACCGACGGCATCTGGATGAATTCCGACGACACCATCGATCCCCTCTACGGCTACTTTGAAACAACCAGGCTCGAGGACCGCTACCGCCAGATCGTGTACAGCGATTTCGGCGTGACCCCGGCAGCCATGATCGACTATATCGTCGAAAACAACAGAAAGACAAAGACCTACCATTATACCGCCGGCGACGACGGGGAATTCGGCACCGGTGACGATGTCCTGACAAAAACCGTGGTATACCAGTACAACAGCGCGGGAAAAATGGAGCGCGCCGTCAACTATTCCGATGATGAAACGACCTTCGTGAGCTCCTACGTTTTTAGCTACGATGACAAGGGAAGGATCTCGGCAATGACAAGCTACAGCGATGTCGCCGAAACAAAGAGGCTCGTCTGGGGATCTTATTCCACCTGCACCTGGGACGAATCCGGGGCAACCCCGGTCCTCGATATTACCCTCGGATTGAGGATCCCGGGTCTCATTGGAAGCTACAACTTGAGCCTGATCAAATTCCATTACGAATTCAACCAGAACGGCACCATTCATAAAATGATCCAGTACGAACCCATGAGCACTTCAAATATCGACACCTGTTACGTGTATGTTTATCTTGAGGACAGCATGCTGGGCATGGGCTTCATGAATGACGAGTCACTGAATTATTCCGACGACGAGACCACCCAGGTTTCCCGCACGGTGAACGAGCTCATGCTGTTCTAGAACAATCCATCAGCAGCATCTTATGAGATGATCCCGCGAAAGCGCCGCCCCATGACGGCGCTTTCGGTTTTTCCGCCCTCCGGCCCCCGTACAGCATGTATCAAAACTTTAAAAAAATCGGGTCCATCCTTAGCGGGTTGGTCGATTTCATCATCAATCTTCATTTTTATTATAGGCATATAGTGGATCCGGGCGCCGGGAGCGGTGCCGGATATCCCCAAGCAACAATCAAGGAGCCGCATAACACATATGAAGATTTCAGCGAAAAGCCTTGTAATCCCGATCCTGGCCCTGGCATGCCTTTTATCATCCTGCGAGTTCAGCGATTCATCGGACGATTATGCAATTACCCCGATGGTTCTTTGCAGCGGGGGCACAGCCAGCAATAATTTCACCGTCGAGTATTACGTTGATAATGAATACATCATCACCGACACGCAGGAAGGCGCGGACAGCACCCTGTCGGAACTCCCCCTGGGAAAAAAAGGAATAGTGACGGTGACGGCAACCAAGGCGGATGAGACCTCCTCCATGACAATAATAATTTACAAAAACAACAAGATGGACAGGTTCAGCAATCTCGCCTCGTGCACCAGCAGCACCTACACGTCTTGCTCGAACACGCTGGTTGTATACTATGACGTGGATGATGACAGCAATCTGACTAAAAGCGCCTCGAGCACCGATGCCGGCACTGATTCCGATTCGTCATCGACAAGTTCCGAATCCGAATCAAGCAGTTCCTCTTCAGAGTAGCACACGACATCTCCCCTTCGCTCGTCATGGCCCGCCGGTGCCCTTCTCACGGTTTGCCGGTCAGCCCCCGGGCGCGGCGCCGATGACGGACCTGATCATATCTTCTATTTCATGGATTGAAACCGGCTTGATAATATATCGCGATTTATCCATGGCCCCGACAACATTTTTTATCCCGCCTTCATCAAGTCCCGTCATGAAAATAATGCAGGGGTCATAGTTTTCGCGTATCGCACGGGCCGCGGCAATGCCATCAATGTCACTTGCCAGGTTGACATCCATGAGGATCACATCGGGCTTTTCCTTTATCGCGGCGGCTATCACATTGTCGCCCGTTGCAACAGGGATGCACACGTCATATCCTATGCGCATCAGCTCATTCCGGATGTCCAGGGCGACCAGGTATTCATCCTCGGCTATCAGCACCTTCACTCTCTCTCTCATCGCTCACACTCTCTGCACATATCGTTCTTCCCTGAATTCTATCCGGCACATGACGCCATCGCGGGAGCTGATATCGACGGTCCCGCCCAGCTGGAACTCGGCCAGGCCGATAATGTTTTTTAGGCCCAATGTTTCAGTATCACGGGGATTGAGGCCGTCGGGAAAACCGATACCGTTATCGCTGACCGTCAGGGTAATGGTCTCGTCTTTCTTTTCCAATTCGATCCTCAATTCGCCTGTCCGCTCACCGGGGAAAGCGTACTTGAGGGAATTGGATATCATCTCATTCACGATGAGCCCGCACGGGATCGCCGTGTCAATAAGGACTGGCACGCTTACCATTTCAAGGCGCACGGCAACCTTTCCGCTTGAGACCTGGTAGCTCTTCAGGATAAGGCCGGCGAGATCGGCAATATAGTCCTTAAGGTCTATCCTCGACAGGGTCTGCGACTGGTACAATTTTTGATGGACCAGCGCCATCGACTGGATGCGGTTTTCCATTTCCATGAATAGATCGCTCGCTTCCTGGTTCTTCAGGCGCGACCGCTGGAGGCGCAGAAGGGAGGAGATCACCTGCATGTTGTTCTTGGTGCGGTGATAGAGCTCACGGAGAAGCGTCTCCTTTTCCTTAAGCGAGCTTTTGATTTCCTCCTCAGATTTCTTCAGTTCCGTGACGTCGGTAACCACGGCAATGAGCAGGTCCTCCTCGCCGATCCTCATGCTCCTCAGGCGGATCATTACCGGGAATTCGGTCCCGTCCTTTTTCCTGGCCGTCCATTCAAAGTCATCGCTGCCGTTCTGCTGTGCATTGGCGAGTCTCTGCAACGCCATATCCATGGAGGATCCCACCCCGGATAAACTGGCCATGGACAGCTTCAGCATTTCATCCAAGGTGAATCCATACATCATGCCGGTGCTGCGGTTAACATCGAGAATGTTTCCCTTCACATCGTGAACGAACACGGCGTCAGGTATCGTGTCGAGGATGACATGCAGGCGGAGGGTCGCCTCCAGGAGCCGCGACCGGGACTCATTGAGATTTTCGGTCATCCGGTTGAACGCGACGCCGAGCCTGCCAATTTCATCCGCGCCGGACACCAGGACCTTTTCCTGCAGGTCCCCCCTGCCGATGCGGTCCGCCACGCTGGTAAGCCGGATTATGGGACGGGAGATTGTTTTTGCGATAAAAAAAGCGATACCTGTCACGGCTAAGGAGCAGAACAACAGCGCCAGAATGGTAACGGCGCGCTGCTGGCGCACTGCCGCAAGAAAATCGTCCTCAGGCCTGAAACAGATGACATGCCAGGGTTTTATTGAAACCGAAGCAGCCACGCACTGCATGGGGATGGAACTGTCAATGCCCAGATATTCGACAAATGATGAATGCCGGGGCTTCCCGGCGAACCATTTTTCAAGCTCCCCGTAGCGCCCCGCCGGCGTGTCCCGGATGTCGGCGGGGAGACGCTTGATTTTTTTCAATTGCATGACCCTTTCGGATCCAAGCCGCACCATGGGCCGATACAGGTCTTTTGCCCAGGCGCTGTTTCCGAGCTGGATGGCGGCATCGTCGATGAGCATGACCGATGATTTCTCTCCGGACACCAGGGTGTTGCGGTGAATGATCCGCTGGAGCACGGCGGCATTATATCGAACAACGAGATAGCCAATCGTTGCGCCCTCATCGCTCCTGACAGGGCTGCTGAAAAACAACGAGGGCACCGGTGGCGTTGAATGGAACTCAACATCGGACACGACCGGCAGCCCTCCGGCCGACGCCTTGCGGAAGGCTTCGCTGCAACCGGCGCTGGTATCGGTCTCTTCAATTGTTGTGCTGATGAGGGCTCTTCCGTCAGGGCCGTGAAGGGAATAGGACAAGATATTCACCTGGTCGCGCTTTTTCAGGGCCGAGAGGATATCCCTGGCAACACCTTCATAATACCCGCCCCTGACGGGCGCCTCCAGATAGCTTCTGAAGGTCGGAATCAGCGACTCTGTCCGGACGTTGTTGAGATTCGCATCTATAAAGGCCTCTATCTCCATGGCATTGAGTGAAGCCACGTCCTGCATCGCCTGGAGCGAGTTTTTCCTGATGGCGCCGAAAATAATCCGGCTGTCGATAACGGAAAGAATAAGCATCGGGATCAATGCTATGGCAAGAAACGAGACAATAAGCTTAGCGTTGATGCTGGAGCCCCTGAAATCGATCTTCATCATGTTATCGCGCTGCCGCCCGTTTCACGAATGCCGCATCCAGGATTTTTTTCAGGTCCGGTTTTTTTGACGCGTCGCCCAAGCCGATGAAGAATTCAATCTGCCTGTTCCCAACATAGAACAACGATTCAGGGGTTTTCCTGTCCGAGAAAGCTGCAACGTTCTCCCGGAGGGAGAGCAGCCTGCATCCTTTGAGAGAGATCTCATCCGGTTTAAGTCCGGTGACCCTCGATATTATTTTCACGGCGTCATCCGGATGGGCCTTCCAGAATGCAACTGCCTCGAACCACGCTTCGACGAATCCCTGGAGGTCTTCAGCCCTTTTTTCGGCATATATCCCGTGAAACGCCACGACATCAGGCACCATGCCCGGGGTGTCGGCCGTGGTGAACATGATGCGGAATCCTTTTTCCACCGACCGGGAGAGGTAGGGGTCCCAAGTATATCCACCGTCGATGACGGCCGGCATTTTCTCAATGACATTTTCAGGGGACACGTCCACCATGATGACGCTGGAGCGCGATATGCTGTATTTACGCAGGAATGAAGTGACGACGAATTCAGAGCCAGTCAAGGCCCCCTGCACGCCGATCCTTTTATTGATCATGTCCGCCGGGGCGCGAATGGAACTGGCGACCACAAGGCCTTCAGCCCCGTTGGAGTAATCGGTCTGCATGATGACCCGCACGTTGTCGATGTTCGCCTTAAGTATCTCGTACAGACCGGCGAAGGCGCCGTTTATCTTCCCTGCCGCAAAATCCGGGATGATCTGTTCGTAGCTCTGGTAGAGAACCGGCTCGATGGCCGCGTTATGCTTCTTGAAAAAACCCTTCTCCTGGGCTATTGCCATAGGATACCATCCCGACCAGAGAAACCAGCCCACCCTGAGGGGATATCTGGGATGGGCGTCTCTGTCCCCCGAACAACAAAGCGATCCCGAAACCAGAAAAAACGCCAGCAGTACGATCACGACGTGTTTCACGTTCATAAGCATTCCCCCATGATGTGCCGGTAGTTTAAATCTAATACACCCAACCGGGTCTGTCAACAAAGTTACCTTATTCTCCTGCGTCATGAAACGCCTCTTGGTGGAGAGAACATCCCTCGCGTGATTGCGCGATAAAAAGACGATGTGCTGTCATGCGATGAAAAGTCCGTGTCAGGAACGCAAAAGAGTTCCAAAGCCGGAACATCTGCCGCCGGGGCCGGCGTCAGGCTGGAGGGGAATCAAGGTATTTTTCAAGGAACCTGCGCGTTGCCCAGCGAAGGAAGATGTAGGTGTACCGGGCGCCGGCAAGATACATCCCCGCCAGGAACACCAGGTGAGAGGTTCCGTATATGGCGGGGCCGCCCAGGATGACAATGAGGGGCTGGCTGAAATAGATGGAGAGGACACCGAAGAGGGCCACCGCGGGCCAGCCGATGACATAGCTGAAGGCCATGAGAAAAATGCCGGCGAGAATTCTTGCCGAAGGCTTTTCCCTGAAGGGACTCAGGTCGGCCTTTTCTTCCAGGGCCTTCCGGGCAAATTCAGTGCGGGCCGCCCCGCGGGCAATGATCCTCAATACGTTCAACCGGCTTCCTCCAAAGCGGGGGATGCGCGGCCTTCCCAGCGCAACGGCCCCGTGCACATAGTCTCTATGGCGCCGATAAAGGCAACAAAAAAACCTTGACAAAAACCGGAGAGGCTTACAAAGGATTAAGTCTGTTTTTTTGATAGGTCATTTCCAATCCGGACATCTTTCCATGAACAGCGATACTGGCGAAATAATCATTGAAGGGCGGGGACTTACCCTGGGAGAAATTATCGACGTGGCCCGGGGCAGGCGCGGGGTAACCATCAGCCCGGATCCCGCCTTTGCCGGTAAGATAAAGCGCTCACAGGACGTGCTCATGGCGGCCCTTGAAAAGGGAACGCCCGTCTACGGCGTCAACACCGGCTACGGAAAGTCATGCGGGAAGCGCATGGCCATGGAAGTGTCCACCAGGAACGGCTCCAATCTCATCAGGTTTCACGGCTGCGGCACCGGCGCGACCGTCGGCATCCAGGAAGTGCGCGCGGCCATGCTGACGCGAATCCTCTGCTTCTCCCGGGGATACTCCGGTGCCTCGATGGCACTGATACGGCAGCTGGCCGAATTTCTCAACCGCGGCATCACCCCGGTGGTGCCCTGCGAAGGATCGGTGGGCGCCTCGGGAGACCTGACTCCCCTGTCCTATATCGCCGCGGCCCTCATGGGCGAGGGCGAGGTCTTTTACCGCGACAGCCGGATACCGGCCGCCGAGGCCCTGCGGCAGGAAGGGCTGTCCCCCTACACCTTCGCACCCAAGGAGCCCCTGGCCATGATGAACGGCACGTCGATCATGACGGGGATCGCGGCCCTTGTCATAGACCGCACGCGCAGGATACTGGACGCGTCGATATGCGCCACGGCGCTCGCAATACATGCCCTCATGGGGAACGCCCATCATTATGACCCGGTCATCGCCAGGGCAAAGCCCCATCCGGGCCAGGATCGTGTCGCGCGCAACATAGCGGCGCTGCTCCAATCCGGCGAAGACCACGAGAAGCTGGCGGCCAAGACGCTGGAATCCCTCCAGGACCCCTACTCCCTCCGCTGTTCACCGCAGATACTGGGCGTGGTCTTCGACGCCCTTGAGTGGATAACGCAATGGGTGGAGATCGAGGCGAACAGCGCCAACGACAACCCCCTGTTTGATCCCGACGCCGGTACCGTGCTCATGGGGGGCAATTTTTACGGCGGGCATATTGTTTTTGCCATGGATTCGCTGAAAGCGGCCATCGCTTCCGCGGCCGACATGTCGGACCGCCAGGTAGCGCTCATGGTTGACCCCCATGTGAACCGGGGCCTTCCCGCCGACCTGGTCCGTGCGCCCGGCGATGACGCCATGTACAATCATGGATTCAAGGCCATGTCGATAGCATCTTCTGCGCTCACGGCAGAGGCCCTGAAGGCCACCATGCCGGCGTCGTCCTTCTCCCGGTCGACGGAATCGCACAACCAGGACAAGGTCAGCATGGGAACCATCGGCGCCCGCGACGCGGCCCGCATATGCGAGCTGACGGAACGGGTCACCGCCATCCACCTGCTGGCGGCCGCCCAGGCCTGCGAGATCCGCGGGAACATCGGGACCCGGCCGCGGCTGGCCGCGATACTGGAGAAGATCCGCTCCATGGCCGGGCCGGTAATAACGGACCGCCCCATGGACAGGGACATAGCCGCCGTTGCCAGGGCGATATCGGACGGCGGTCTTTTCAACCTGGACACGCTATAATCTTTTTGGGTTTACCGGCCCTGCTCCCTTGCGCCGAAATCTTCAGCTTCAGGAACGTGTACGATGGACTTCGCCATACATTCAATCGGAACGGTCATAAACGGCAGAAATGACGTTTCAGACGATTCCTGGGGGGGGGTAGTCTCCGAGATAAGGCTGGATCCCTCGTTCAACGAGGAGGCCCTGTCGGGAATGGAGGCCTTTTCCCACCTTGAAATCATTTTCATTTTTCATAAGGCGGTCAACGAGCGCCCCCTGACCGGGTCGGGCCGACCCAGGGAAAACCCCCGATGGCCTGAAACCGGCATCTTCGCCCAGAGAAAAAAAAACAGGCCCAATTTTATCGGCTCCGCCATGGCGGCCCTCATTAGAAAAGAAGGGACCAGCATCTTCGTCAGGGACCTCGACGCCATCAATGGAACGCCGGTCATAGATATCAAGCCGGTCATGAAGGGATTCCTGCCCCGCGGACCGGTGACACAGCCGGCATGGGCTGACGAGGTCATGGAAGACTACTGGAAAGACCGTGACGCGGGCAAAAAGGTCCCCATCATTCTGGACGACCTCATGCGGGCCGTTGACGATCATTGCGATTTCGCCCATTATTACCTGGACCGCGAAACAGGGGAGATCATATTCCAGTCCGAACGGGAATTGGACGACCATGGCGGCGATCATAAAAAGGAACCCGGGTTCAATCCGGAATATCTGGGCGAGCGATTCATTCCGATCGAGCCGATGGAATCACGCCGCGGCCACGGGATCATGAGGAAATTCATCGACACCCTCCCCGACAGGGGAACCGCCGGAGAGCTCTACCGGGCCCTTTCAATGCGGAAATCATTCCCCCACTTCAAGGACGCCCTGCACAACCACCCGGACATCGAGGAGAGATGGCGTGCCTGCAGCGGGGATGATATAAAAAGAGTGGCGGAGGAATGGCTCCGCTTTTACGGAATCAATTTTGAATTCATTTCGCTCAAAGACCTGACGAAATAACATGAACGATCCGATCCTACAGGCCGTTATCACCGGAGCCGAGCGGGTGGCCGCCTGGGCCGACCTCCTCGACAGCATCAACGTCTTCCCCATAGCCGACGGCGACACCGGCAGGAACATGAAGATCAGCCTGGCGCCGCTGCGTGATCCCGGCCCTGACCGCGACGGCACCATCCACCGCCTCCTCATGAACGCCCGGGGCAATTCCGGCAACATAGCCGCGCGCTTCTTCTCGGGGTTCCTCGCGGCCGGCTCCCTGGAGGGAATCCCGGCGGCGGCGCGTCTCGGCAGGGACCGTGCCTGGGAAGCCGTCAACGAGCCGAAGCCGGGCACCATGCTCACGGTATTCGATGCCCTGTCGGACGTGCTCGGTGAACGGTCCGTTGCCGTATCGGAAGACTACACCGCCGCAGTCATTGAACGGCTGGAACAGGCGGTGCGGTCCACCCCGGAGCTGCTGCCGAAGCTGAAGGAAGCCGGCGTGGTAGATTCCGGCGCCCTGGGTATGTTCATTTTCTTCGAGGGATTCTTCAGGTCCCTCTCCGGCGACACGGAACACTTCCGCCCCATCATGGCCGTTTTCGGCAGCCAGCTCAGCGTCTCGCCGTCTTTTACCGCGGACCGCGAGGAGGGCTTCTGCGTGGACATCACCCTTGATGCCGGAAACGGCGGCGCCGAGGCGCTGCGGAAGCTGACGGACCTGGGGGAAAGCGTGGTGGTCATTCCCGAAGACCGGTATGTCAAGGTCCATCTCCATACCGGCGACAGGGACGGCGTGAAGAAACAGTTTGAGTCCATGGGCGCCATCATCCGGTGGACCGACGAAAATCTGGGAGAGCAGGTAAGGGAATTCGGCAGGACGGGGCATGGACGGGCAATCCATATCATGACCGATGCCGCCGGGTCGGTGACCCGTGAGGACGCCCGCCGCCTGGGTCTCACCCTCCTGGACAGCTACGTCACCGTGGGAGACATCGCAGCACCGGAAACCTGCGTGAACCCCGAAGACGTGTACGCCGCCATGCGCGGCGGCGCCCGGGCCGTGACATCGCAGGCTTCCGAATTCGAACGCCATGAGCTGTACCGCAGCGTCACCGGCATGCACCCCCGGGTCCTTTACCTCTGCGTGGGCTCGGCCTTCACCGGCAATTACAGCGTGGCCATGGCCTGGAAAAAGAGGCATGATCATGAAGACCGCCTGACCGTTATTGACACCGGCGCCGCATCGGGAAGGCTCGGGGCAATAGCCCTCGCCGTCGGCCGTTATGCCTCAGAATCCGGCGACGCAGGGGCCGTGGTGGATTTCGCCCGCAGGTCCATCGAACTCTGCCAGGAATACATTTTTATAGACAATCTCAAGTATCTCGCCGCCGGAGGGCGGATATCCAAGAGCAAAGCCTTCTTCGGCAACATGCTCAACATGAAGCCGGTGGTGACGCCCACGGCGGAAGGCGTGATCAGGGCCGGCACGGCCAAAAACCTCCGGGACCAGGTCGATTTCGCCCTGGAAAAAATATGCATAGGCGCGCCTCCCGGTTCCCGGCCCCTGGTGATGGTACAGTATACCGACAACCGCGCCATGGTCGAAAGCGCCATAATGCCGGAATTGAGAAAGCGCTATCCGGAGGCAGCGATTGTGCTCCAGCCCCTGTCCCTGACCACCGGCGTCCACACGGGCCCGGGCACCTGGTCAATTGCTTTTATACCGGAGATGTAGATGATCCCCCGTCCCCCTGAGGGGGCACAAGGAATAATGCCGGGCCGGGGACCAATAAAAATCTGACTGACATTTTACTTTCAGGATTTTACCATATGAACAAAGGACGTTTCGCCGTAATCATACCGGTGTACAACCATGAACAGCGCGTTGCGGACGTGGTCCGCAACGCCCTCAAACTGGGCTTCCCGCTCTTTGTCATCGACGACGGCTCCACCGACCGGACCCATGAAAAGATCAAAGACATGGCGGTTGACATCATCCGCCATGAAAAAAACAGGGGAAAGGGGGCCGCCCTCAAGAGCGGCTTCGCAGCGGCAGCGGGAAAGGCTGACTGGGCCATAACGATAGACGCCGACGGCCAGCACGACCCGGACAACGCCCTGAATCTCATACGGGCCATCCCCGACGATGCCCTGCAGAAAAAAACAAGGCCCATCATTATCGGCATGCGTGAGAACATGGTGGGGGACGACGTTCCCTGGACCAGCCGTTTCGGAAGGAAATTTTCAAATTTCTGGGTATGGTCCTCGGGAGGGCCCCGGGTGAAGGATTCCCAGAGCGGCTTTCGCATATATCCCCTGCCCCAGAGCGCGAAGATGAAGGTGAAGGCTAACCGGTTCCAGTTCGAGGTCGAAATCCTGGCCAAGGCCGGCTGGAACGGGTTCCCCGTCATTGAGGCGCCGGTCAGCGTGAGCTATACGCCGGGAACGCCGCGCATATCCCACTTCAGGCCCTTCGTTGATTTCTGGAGGAATTCAGGCACTTTCATGCGGCTGATATTCCAGCGGATCCTGATCCCGCGGTTTATTCGAAGAAAGATGTCGTATTCGGAATGAAAGCGCGGCCTCCAGACCGCGACTGCACTGATCATGATAAAGCTTTTCTATAAATTCATCACGTACTTTTCCCGTCTCCTCGGGCCCTGGTTTTTCATGGTCTTTTCCCGTTTCGTCTCCACCGGGTACTTCATCCTTTTCCCGAAGCGGGTCGGTATCGGCATGCGTTTCTACGGCGTCCTCTTTCCCGGGAGCAGCAGGATCTATCATCTCTGGTGCACCTGGCGCCAGTTCCACAGTTTTACCGACGTCTTCCTCGACCGTTTCCTCCTGCAGATGAAAGGAGACATGTCATACACCTCCGAGGGGTGGGAGCTTATCGAAGAAGCGGTGAACAAAAAAACCGGCGGCATCATCGTCATGTCACACATGGGGAACTGGGACGTGGCGGCCCACCTGTTGCGGAAGAAGGGCCTGCGGCTCCTTCTGTACATGGGGTCCCGGGAGAAGGAGCAGATCGAGAAAATGCAGAAGGAGAGCCTTTCGGAGCAGGGGCTGAAAATCGTCGCCGTGGAACAGGACGGCGGGTCTCCCTTCGACATCCTGGAGGGGCTGAATTTTCTGAAGGAGGGCGGCCTGGTCACCCTCACCGGGGACCGGCTCTGGTCCGCGGCCCAGCGGACCGTCACCGTGGACTTCCTGGGTCACCGCGTGTCCCTGCCGGAAGCCCCCCACAGCATTGCGCTCATCTCCGGCGTGCCCCTTTACATTTTCTTCGCCTTCCGCACCGGCAGGGGAAGGTACCACATGTCCCTTTCAGGACCAATTACCGTGAATGCCGTGTCCCGCGCCGACAGGCACAGGGCGATCCGGGAATCGGCGCAGCGCTACGCGGACATCCTCGCGGCAAAGGCCCGGGAATACCCCCGCCAGTGGTACCACTTCGAGAAGTTTCTCGGACCGAAATGCGGTTGACCTGCACCCATCCATCTACGCTGGCTCTCTTCCCTATTGCCGGAATAATCCCTGAAATTTTAAACTGCAGCGCCCATTAATGAATTGACTTTGAAAAATAATCAGCGCATAGTAAATAAATTATTACTCGATATGTATACTTGAAGCTTTTTCTTGAAGGAAGGCTATGAGTTTGGCAGACAGGCTTCTCCGCAACTATGAAAACTCGAGTTTCATCATTAAATACAAAGCGCGATTTCTCCTGTACCTCAGCCTGTCAAGCATATTGATCATTCCGGTTGTCATATCATATTCCATCTTTCTTCAATCCCGCGCCCCCGAGCTCAATTACAGCATCAACTGGTTCATGTTCCTTCCGGTAATCGCCGGCTATGGCATACTGGTAGGGTCAACGGTTCTTCTCCTGCGGGGATATTTTTTCGCATCAGCACATATTTCCATTTCCATTCTTTTCGCGATAATCTGGATCGCGATGTTCCTTGATCAATCAGTCATGGTCACTCGGCTTGATACGATCGTCATGATAACAGCCGTCCTCTCCGCTATGCCGATCTTTATAACCAGGAAAAAGCTCCTGGTATTCATGTATGCCGGAATCAATCTGTGCATCCTGTATATATTCATGTTTTATTTCCGGGAAAATCTTCCCGGCATAACATTCGGCGATTACCTTGCCGACAACACTGTAGCCTTTCTGTTCACCGCCATAGTGTCCTATAATATACTTTCCATCAATAACCGGGCCCTGGGGCAGGCTGAGCAGAGCAACCTGGCTCTCATAAAATCCAACGAAGAGCTCCAGGCGGCCTCGGAGGAGCTGGCGGCCGCCAACGAAGAGCTCCAGGCGGCCTCGGAGGAGCTGGCGGCCGCCAACGAGGAGTTCGAGGCTCAGAACGAGGAGCTGATGCGATCCGAGGAGGCCCTGCGTTTTTCCGAGGCCGAGCTTCTTACGATTTTCAACAGCGCCCACGACGCCATGATCATTTTCGATCTTGATGGGAACATACTCGACGTCAACGACCGCATGCTGGAGATGTATGACGTTGACCGCGCCCGGGCCCTGCGGCTGAAGGTCCATGACCTCTCGGCCCCGGTTGACGACAGCACGGTCATAAGCGCGGGCATACGGCAGATTGCCAGCGGAGAGAGATTCCTCTACGAGTGGAAGGCAAAAAGACAGCGGGACCTGACGGTCTTTGACGTTGAAGCCGGGGTGCGGCGCATGAGGCGCCGCGGCAGGGACGTTATCCTGGCGGTGGTCAGGGACATTTCCGACAGGAAAAAGGCCGATGAAGCCCTCAGGGAATCATTGAACGAGAAGATCGTCCTCATCAAGGAGATCCACCACCGGGTCAAGAACAACATGCAGGTCATATCGAGCCTTCTGAACATGCAGGCGGACAACCTGGAGGAGCCCCGGGCCAACCAGGCCCTCAGGGACGCCATCGGGCGGATCCATTCCATGGCCAGCATCCATGAACGGATTTACAGCACGGAAAGCTTCTCCCGCGTTGATATGGCCGCCTATATCGACGAGCTTTCGCGGGACCTGGTCAAGCTCCATTCCGGAAGCAAAAGCCAGGTTCAGATCAACCATTCAGCAAAGCCCGTTTTCATGGAAATCAACAGGGCAATCCCCTGCGGTCTTCTCATTAACGAGATACTTACCAATTCCATCAAGCACGGCTGCGGCGAATCAGAGTCATGCACTATTGACCTGAACATCGAAGAGACCGACGGCTGGATCACCCTGGTCATTGCGGACAACGGCCCCGGGATTGAGCCGGAACTTTACACCTCCAAGCAAAAGACATCGATGGGAATGCAGATCATCGAGGCCCTGGCCAGGCAGATCAACGCGGACCTGACCCTTGAAGTGGACCACGGCACGCGGTTCACCCTGCGCATGCCTGCCGAAGGAACGGCCCCGGCGTAGGATCAGAGCGCCAGGGCCAGGAACCCCGTTATGACAAGGACGACCATGACGATGCCGACAATGACATGGGCTACCCCGGTGAAGATCCATACCAGCAACGCTGAACTCCATTCCGTATTGTAGACCGATTTCAGGATCCCCAGGGTCACAATGATGCCCAGGAGCCACCCCGCCAGGGAACCTATGCCGAAGAAAGCCGTTGCCGCGCCGGTGAGGGCCCAGACCGCAACACTGGAGAGAAGGGCCGCGTAAAAGGCCTTGCCGAAGGTGGCGTTGGGGACGCCGGCGAATTTCGAGCCTATCCATATGAAGATCGCCGAAAGGGCCGTGGCGACAAAGATGCATAGTGCGATTATTACCAGTAATGTCAACCCTATCAGCTTCATATTTTCCTCCCTGGAACGCTCAGTGATGCTGTAATGCCGCCGTCGACCGGGACGGCCTGACCCTGCAGCTATTTCGCTTCCATCATAACGATACATACATCGTCATTGATTGTTTGCGTACCGCAGAACTCGAACAATCCCTGTATAATTGACTGCACAAGTTCAGATATCGGCCGGTCCCGGTGTTTCATTATGATATCGTTCATTAATGTATGTTCGAATTCCTCATGCCGGGAATTCCTGGCCTCCATGAGGCCATCGGTGTAAAGAAGGATCCTGTCACCCTTGTTGAGCTCCACCGTGCCCTCGGCAAAGGTCACTCCTTTCCTCACGCCGAGGAGAACGCCATCGGAACGGAGTTCCTCCACCGAGCCATCAGCCCGCAGCAGGTAGGGGTAGGGGTGACCACCGCGGGCGTAGCTGAACTTTCCGGTTCCAGTATCATAGATCCCGTAAAAAGCGGTTATGAATTTATTCTTCGTGAGTCCGATCATTGTATCATTGATGCACGCCATGAATTCGCTGCAGGAGTACTTTTCCTGCCCGGCCGTATGCACCAGTGTCTTCACCATGCTGCTAATGAGGGCGGCGGCGACCCCATGTCCCGATACGTCGCTGATGAACACGCCTATGCGGTTCGCCTCGCCAAACCTTATGAAATCATAAAAATCTCCCCCCAGTTCCGCCAGGGGAATGAAGGATGAATAAAACTCGGCCCCATCCACGACAGGCGGCTCCTGCGGTATCAGGTTAATCTGAATTGACCTGGCCAGACGCAGGTCATTGAAGATCTGATTGTTCTTTTTCTCGATTGAGCGGTAATTCTCCTCAAGCTCCCGTGTCTGCGCCTCGATTATCGCTGCCTGACGGAACCGGTTGTGGCGCATCCTGTTCTGGCTTACGGCTAGGGCAATGCAGATACCCGATACCACGTAGGGCATCGCCATAAATACGGCCCGGGGAGCGGCAATATCAACATTGAGCAGTATATGTATGGCAAGAAGAACCAGCGGAACAGATAGCAACAGCACCAGGACCATGACCTTTCCGCGATAGCCCAGGAATACCAGAAAGATAACGATGACGAGCCATAAAACGGCCGCGTCGTAATACTCCGACCCGGCGGTTATCACAATCAGGCCGTTAATCATGAGAAGGGAGCTGAGCAGAAGAAGCATATAGGCGGCCTGCACCAGCATATGGTTTTTAACCAGGGCAGATTTAACCAGGACCAGAAAAATTACCGCGAACAGGAAAGGGGGCAGTCTGAAAAGAATAAAAAGGCGGGGTATCGAGAAGACAAAAAAGTCCATCAAACCGAAAATCGGGATCAATAGCAACACTATGATGGCCCCGATCCGTCCGAGATGAATCATGCGCGAAAAGACATACTCTCCGAATCGACGGTCCAAATCTTTATATGAAGGTACATGCATAAAGAGATATTTATTTATCCGGTACCATGGCGCCGGGATTACTCATCAGAATCCGAGGGATTTGATGTATAATATATATAATCATGTTCTTCTCAACAAGCGATAAATAACATTAATATGTTCTAACTTGCGAGATTTTGGCACGCATTTTTATCAAGAATTAACAAATTTGAGGGATAAAATCCCGTCTAAAATTAGTTGACAATACAGGCTTATCTTCACTTATGGAGATGAAAAGCTCTATAATTATGCAAAAAATTCCGGAGGGCCTTTCAAGCAGCACTGATCCTCGATTTATTGGATCATATTCTAAAAAAAATCAAGGTAACAAACCATACAGGATGCGTTTAATTGTTCGTATCCTGCAATAAACTTCCTTAAGGATACAGTCTTCTTAATCTTAATAAGGAAGTATAATTAGAGTTCCGGTATCAGTAAAGGATACCTTTATATATACCACATAATTCTTTACGGAGGTTACACTTTGAAAGTTTTTAAACGAATACTGCTTTCAGCTGCATTCCTGTTCACCGCAGTCAACGTATTCGCCAGCGAAGCTGATCTCGCGATTCCCGATCTCCATGCTGGCAGCTATACGCTCTTCGGCGGAACAATAACCGCATGGCAGCTGCTTTTCTACGGTGCCCTCGTCATCGTCGGTACCCTCAGCATCAGCTTGTTCCAGTTTTTCATGATCAAAAAAGAAAAAGCTCATGAATCCATGCTCAAAGTTGCGGAAATCATCTTCCAGACATGCCGCACCTACCTGATCCAGCAAGGTAAATTCCTGCTCATGCTGTTCGCCTTCATCGCCGCGGCAATGCTGTTATATTTCGTGGTTCTGAAGGGCGAAGGCGTACCGGTCCTTCTCCAGGTACTCCTTTTCTCAGTCATTGGTATGGCCGGTTCTTATTCAGTTGCGTGGTATGGCATCCGGGTCAACACCCTTGCCAATGCCCGTACGGCTTTTGCCTCCCTTGAGGGAAAACCCTGGAACGTCGTCAACCTGCCGCTGCGCGCCGGCATGAGCGTTGGCCTCTTCCTGATTTCACTTGAGCTGGTCATGATGGTCATCATCCTTCTCTTCGTTCCCCGTGAAATCGTCGGCTACTGCTTCCTCGGCTTCGCCATCGGCGAATCCCTGGGCGCGTCAGCCCTCCGTATCGCCGGGGGTATTTTCACGAAGATCGCTGACATCGGCTCCGACCTGATGAAGATCGTCTTTAAAGTAAAAGAAGACGATCCGCGGAACCCGGGCGTTATCGCCGACTGTACCGGTGACAACGCGGGCGACAGCGTCGGCCCCACGGCTGACGGTTTCGAAACATACGGCGTTACCGGCGTTGCTCTGATCTCCTTCATCACGCTGGCCATCACCATTCCCGACATCATGGGCCGCATCAACATAGCTGAAATCCTCGGCAAAGCCGGCGTCGCCACCGTGAGCAAAGAAACCGTCGAAGCCATAGCGAAAATATTCCAGGCCGAGCTCCAGTCGAAGCTCATCGTCTGGATCTTCGCCATGCGGTTCCTCATGGACTTCTTCTCCGGTATTTCCTATTTTGTGAACCAGGCGATCTCCACCGCCAAGTACAAAGGCAAAACCGAGTTCGATTTCGAAGAGCCCCTCATGCGGCTTATCTGGATCGCCGCTGTCCTTTGCATCAGCACCTCCTTCTTCATGAGCTATCTGCTGCTGGGCAACCTCGATCTGACCATGTCAGCCGATGCCCTTCAGAAACTTGGCGTTGACGGCGTCAAAGAAACCGTCCAATTCGCCTCCTACGCAGGCATGTGGTGGAAGTTGGCCCTGATCATCAGCTGCGGTACCCTCGCCGCCGTTCTGATCCCCGAGTTCACCAAGATCTTCACCAGCTCCAAGTCGAAGCACGTTAACGAAATCGTTACCGCGACCCGCGAAGGCGGCTCGTCCCTGACGATCCTTTCCGGTATCGTGGCCGGTAACTTCAGCGCCTTCTGGATGGGCTTCCTGATCGTGTCCCTCATGACCGGCGCCTATATAACCAGCATGTTCGGCCTCGAGCAGGTCATGGGGCCCTATGCGTCGATCTTCGCCTTCGGCCTCGTGGCCTTCGGCTTCCTCTGCATGGGCCCGGTCAACATCGCCGTTGACAGCTACGGTCCCGTTACCGACAACGCCCAGTCGATCTTCGAGCTGTCCCAGATCGAAGCGGTTCCCAACATCACGGCCGACATCAAGAAGAACTTCGGCTTTGACCCCAACTTCGAGCTTGGCAAGCACTACCTCGAAGCCAATGACGGCGCTGGCAACACCTTCAAGGCGACGGCCAAGCCGGTTCTTATCGGTACCGCTGTCGTCGGGGCAACGACGATGATCTTCTCCATCATCCTCCTGCTCAAGAAGGTCGGCTTCCTGAAGCTCTCCCTCACCGACGCCCCGGTCATCCTCGGCTTCATCTGCGGCGGTATGGTTATCTTCTGGTTCGCCGGAGCTTCGATGCAGGCAGTTACCACCGGCGCGTACCGCGCGGTTGAGTTCATCAAGAAGAACATGAAGCTCGACAAGGCGGAAGCCGACCTCGAAGACTCCAAAACGGTCGTCAAGATCTGCACCCAGTACGCACAGTCCGGCATGTGGAACATCTTCATAGCCCTGATGTCCATGACCCTGGCTTTCGCGTTCGTGGATCCGAACTTCTTCGTCGCCTATCTGGTTTCCATTGCCTGCTTCGGTCTCTTCCAGGCCATCTACATGGCCAACGCCGGCGGCGCGTGGGACAACGCGAAGAAAGTCGTTGAAGTCGACCTGAAAGAGAAAGGCTCAGAGCTCCACGCCGCATCAGTCGTGGGCGACACTGTTGGTGACCCCTTCAAGGATACCTCTTCCGTATCCATGAACCCGATCATCAAGTTCTCCACCCTGTTCGGCCTTCTGGCGACCGAAATCGCGATCGAGATGAAGCTGCATGCCATTAAAGCAGCGACCACGGACTACACGGTATTCATAGCGATACCGTTCCTGGTCATCGGCCTCATCTTCGTGTGGCGGTCCTTCTACGCCATGAGGATCCCTGAAAAAAATTAATGGGTATTTGATCCTTACAGCCTTTTTACAATACCGGGGGCGTCTCGATGAGACGCCCCTTTTTATTTGCAATGCTGCTGGCGGGACCACACCCGCTCTTTTCATACATTTTTACTATTCTCCTGTTTTTTTATTGAATTGTCCAAGACAGCGTATTTGCATGTCTTTCAGACATATCAGGGTAGTGCATCATGAAAATAGACATGGACAAAATCATCGACGCGGCAACAAAAAAGATGGAGGATAACGCGGTAAAGTTTTCCATCATCCTCCGCAAGGTGAGGAACATCCTTCTCCTTCTTATTATTGTGATCGCCAGCATCTATCTTATAAAAAATGAACACACCAGGATTTGGGGCGTTGTCATATTTTTCCTTTCCTTCGCGTGGCTCTATTCCTACGTCGTGAAACGCCGCGGTACCAGGAAAAAATAAACCGGTCCGCCGTGAAACAAGCCCCTCACATCATACGGCTCGATACCGTGGATTCAACCAGCACCTATATCAGGAGCCATCCCGAGCTGTGGGACCGCCAGTTCTGCGTGGTTACAGCCAGGGAACAGACTGCCGGTCGGGGGCGCTTTGACAGGAAATGGCTGTCTGAGCCGGGTTTGGATCTTACGTTTTCCATGGTGTACCGTCCGCCCCGCAACGTGTCAGACATTTCCTGCGTTACCCTTCTTGCGGGACTGGCGGCATACCGCGCGCTGCTGCCCTTCTGCGGCGTCGGCCTGAACCTCAAGTGGCCCAACGACATCCGGTGGACAGATAAAAAAATCGGCGGCATTCTCTGCGAATTGGTTCCTGGACCCGTCGGAACAATTATCATCATAGGCATCGGCATAAACGTGAACCGGACCCGGTTCCCGGAAGAAATCAGCGCCACGGCCGCATCGCTTAAAACCGCCGCCGGCGCCGATCACCCCGTGGAAGCCCTCTTCACCGGGGTCCTCGGCTGTCTCATTGAACTGCTATCGGATCTCAGGATCCCCCTCGACGTGTCCCTGGTCAGTGAATGGTCGGCGGCATCACAGTCAATCGGGTCTTCGGTCAGGTTTGTCCATCATGACCGGGAAGAAGAAGGCGTCTTTTCCGCCATAAACCCCGACGGATCCCTTCGCCTCATCACCGGCCGGGGCACCGTGGTTGACGGATATAGGGGAGAAGTTCTTTTCCCCGATGATGAATGAACGGCTGCGCCATCGGGCATATTAAATAAAAAGTTTGCTTTACAAAGGCTTGATGAATCATTATATATTATCTATACCGAACAATGGACACGACCTCTTTAAACAACGGCATTGATGAAGCCCTCGCGATGCTCCATGGCCTGAACCCGAACATTTCAGGCAGCAGGAAATCGGATAACAGCGCTCAGACCGGAATGCGGCGGCACCGCCTCCAGAAGGTCGTGGTGGCGAACCGGGGTGAAATAGCAAAGCGCTTCTTCCTTGCCCTACACGAAGAGGGGATCCCGTCCGTGGCGGTCGTTACCGATCCGGACCGGGGCCAATCCTGGTACGAATTCGCCGACGAGGTGATCTTCATAGGCGACCAGGACCACTATGCCAGCATTGCGGTCATAATCGCGGTGACCTTATTCGTGAAGGCCAACGCCATATATTCCGGCTACGGCTTCCTGTCGGAGAACATGGATTTCGTCCTGGCCGTCGAGTCCATGGCAGAGCTCCGCGGCCATGAAATTATCTTCATGGGGCCGAGCCACGGGACCATCAGCATGGTCGGCGACAAGATGAACGCGCGCGGCCTTGCCCGGCGCCATGATATCCCTCTCTTCGAAAGTTCCGATGTAATCCGCAACGGCGATATTGAAACGGCCGCACGGGAAGCCGCCCGCATCGGGTACCCGGTGATGGTGAAACCCTGCTCCGGCGGCGGCGGCAAGGGAATCTGCCGTGCGGCCAACGAATCGGAACTTTCCGCGGCCGCTGCCTCGGCGGCCCGCATAGGGCTCAACCTCTACCGCGACCCGTCATTCTATCTTGAAAGATATATCCGGAAACCGGTTCATATCGAGGTCCAGATTTTCAACGGGTGGGCCATCGGCATACGGAAGTGCGCCGTGCAGCGGCGTAACCAGAAGATCATAGAGGAAAGCGGCCATGCCTTCCTGAGCGATTACGTCGCCCTTTCGCTCCTGGCCGCTGCCGAAAAAATCGCCGAACTATCCGGTTACAGCAGCGGCGGCGGCGCCGGCACGGTCGAGTTTCTCATTGACACCGAAACAGGCAAATTCGGGTTCATGGAGATGAATACGCGCCTCCAGGTCGAGTACGCCGTCACCGACCAGTCCCTGGGGATCGATATCGCAAAATGGCAGATTCTCTTCTTCGACGGAAGGGAACACGAGATAGTTGGCCTGGAAAAGCTGAAAAACAGGGTCTCGGAAAACGACCATTCCATCGAATGCCGGATTTACGCCGAGGAGCCGGAGAACGATTATCTCCCTTCCCCGGGGCCCATCATCGAGCTTGACCTTCCGACATTCAACGGCATCCGTTGCGATTTCGGCTTCATGGAAGGCGACACCATCCTACCCATGTACGACCCTATGATCGGGAAGCTGATCGCCCACGGCGCGACCAGGAAGGAGGCTATGATACGACTTGAGCGCGCCCTCCAGGAATTGTATATCAACGGCGTCAAGACCAACATCCCGCAGCTGCTGCGGATAGTCCGCCATCCGGCCTTCATCCAGGGAGACTATACCAACAACCTGCTGACAGAGCACGCCGAGCTCAATTTCAGCGGGGCTGCGGCCGAACCTGACCTTCACGATGACCGCCGCTTTATGAATCATGTTGTCTTCGGCGCGTTCACCGAGCATCTTCGCATGCTCCAGCACGCGGTCAAGGAGTTCATCGTCATAGCAGCCCTGGGCAATATTGCCGAGGTGCCCTCGGCTTCGGACACGCCGAGCCGGTACACGCTGGAATACCGCGGCCGCCGCTACGCCCTGGAATTCATACAGACCGCCATCGATTGTTTCTACGCCTTTGTGAACGGCGCCTACAACGGCGAGATAGTCCTCACGTCCATGAACGACCGCTGCGATGACATCCTGCTGATCTTCGGGTCAAGGTCGTACCGGGTCAGAGTAAACCGTCATGGCGGCCTCATCGACCTCAGAATGAAGGACGAATCCAACAAGATAAACTACTACCGGATCAGGGTCATCCCTGAAGGCTACTCCGATGACCCGAGCATACGGAGGATCACGTCGCCATTCCAGGGATCCTTCGTATCCTTCTGCCGCAACCTCGGCGTCGGTGATATGGTCGAAGCGGACGAACAGCTGCTGATCCTCTCCTCCATGAAGATGGAGACGGTTATCACTTCCCCCGTACAGGGACGCCTTATCTACCTCATTGAAGACGGCGACAGCTCCAAGCTCCAGGTGGCGCGGACCCCCGGCGGACGCATTATCGGCAGGAGCATCCAGGAAGGGGAGCTCCTTGCTGCAGTTGAAATTGAGCCGGGAGAAGGCGCTTATGCCGGCGGATCAGCGCATAACGAGGGCGCCGGTACCGGCGTTTTCAGGCCTTCCTCCATCATTGACAATCTGCTGGACAGCACAGGCAGGGAATCCCGGGAAACGCGGTTCACGTCCGCCATTGAACTCATCTACGCGGCTGTGCAGGGGTACATCTATCAACCCCCTATCATTGACTCCCTTGAGGAGCTTCTGAAAAAATTCTCGTCCGACCTGGACAGCTCGCAGCTGACCGACAAAACCCTTGATCTGATGAACGCCATCATCATTCATTACACCAACATAAAAAAGCTGTTTTCCCCGGTCGTATCAAACGAAGGCCTGTCATTCCAGGAGGAGCTTGGCCTCTATATCGCGGGACGAGAAGAAAACCTTAACGCGGCGACCCGCCCCTTCGAGCAGCTGCTGAAGACCCTCTTCGAATCCTACGGAATCTCCCGCTGGGAGGGCAGGTCGGAGATGAGCCAGATGACGCGCCAGTATGTTTTTGTCCTTTTCAAGCGCGCCTACCAGTTCTGCCTGGAACGGACCGACGCCATAAAAGCTATCGTCCATATCATATCCGGCGTACGGCGCCCCGGGAGAAACATGTTCATGACCCTGGCGAAGCTGATGGAGCATGAACAGGCGGAGCGGGACGACTCGCTCCTTAAATTCATAAAGCGGGTCCTGTCGTCACAGTCCCCCGAACCTGGGATGGGGTCCTACCATCAAATGGACATGGACCTTCCCCAGGCCCTCAAGGGTCTGCACGATTATCTCCATGACAGGTTCAGGGACATCTCCGCCGGGCCGTGCGCCGAGTCCCTTGCCGCGCCGGCGGATGAAGCAGCCCTGACCGCCGATCTTCCCGAGTCGATCCGGCCTTACGTAGAAGCCAGAATGGTGCTGCTCGAAAAAAATTTCAGGATCAAGCGGCTTTTCTCCCCTGTCAAGACAGTGGCAATATTTTTGCTGGAGACCCCCGGGGCCCAATCCGGCCGTTCATACATTGCCTACTCTTCCGCCGATTACGAGCATTATGCGGGCCAGGGAGACGCCATAGAGTCGGCCTTTACCGAGGCCGCGCAGGTAATCCAGCTATACCAGCAGATCGAAAAGTGCGACACGGCCTGGGCGGAAATCATGGTCCGGGGCAGAACCCTCACATGGACCGGCAACGACAACACGATTTCGTATCAGGATTTCAAAGGCCTCTGCACGTCATCGATCAATATCATCAGGGACGGCGCTTCTATCAGGGGCATCATAACCATGGACATGCAGATGCCCTGCTCGGAGGAGGTCCGTTCCCGGAGCATTGTTTTTTACCGCAACAATGATTCCCTCATGTTCGACCTTCTGATCCCCTCAAACCGCAACAACCCGTACCATGTGAAGGAAGAACTCAACGCGCCCGACCAGCGGCTCTTTGATATAGACAAATGGCCCATCGAGGTCTGGGCCGGCGAGTGCTTTGACCGGGGATCAGTCCGGGAAATACGGATACCATCCATCGACGACATGAGCGAAGGGCCGTCGCGGGAACTGCAGATTATCAACAGGCCCGTGGGCGCAAAAATTTTTCAGGGCACCATCGGCGGCGCCCCCGCCTGCTTTTACATGAAGGATTCCCGGGTCAGCGGCGGCTCCACCGGGAGCCGCGAAGGACTCAAATATATTGCAGCGGCGTATATCTCCTATCTCAACGACTGGCCCCTCTACGTGTGGAACGACAGCGCCGGCGCCAATATCATGGAAGGAGTCATCTCCCTTAACCGCGGCGCCGAAGGATTCATGATGAACACGCTCCTCACCCAGCGGAGCGGAGCGAAGGCCTTCGCGAATTATGTGGAAAACACGGCAGACGCCGACCTGGTAAAGCTATTCCATGAGCTTGACAAGGAATTCCGCCTGGACCGGAGCTCTCTTGACAGGCCCCACCGCTCCTTCCAGCTCACCGCGGTGGGGATCGGCTCGTCGGCCGGCCTCGACGTGTACGGCTCCAGCCAGGCCTCCATCCAGATACTCCTGGATTCCAAGGAATCATACCGGGTCCTTACCGGATCAAAGGTGGTGCACACGGTCATCGGCGAGGAAATTACCAACTATGACATCGGCGGCGCCAAGATACTGGGCACCTGGACCGGCATCGTTGACATCGTGGCCTGCGACAAGCTCCACCTGGCGCGCTGCATAGGCGTGGTACAGCACGTATTCTGCTCTTTGTCCCGGCTCCCCGCCATTGCGAGAAAAGGAATGGAGCCCCCGCTTTCTGATAAAACATCCGGTTCGATCGTGTTCAATGAATCAGACATCCGGGCCAATGTCGATGACGGCGTGTTCTGGCCCTTCAAGGAGAACTATTACGCAGCCGAAGCCCTGATCGGCGGCTTTGCCAGGCTCGGGGGAAGGCGCGTTCTCATCATGGGACCGCGCACCCATTCAGGGCTCCGCTCCCTGGCCAGCATCATCAAGGCGCGGGAGCTGCTGAAGACCGCGTACCGGACCGGCTCTCACCAGGTCATCATACTGGGCAGGAAGTGGCACCAGGCGCCGGACATTCACGAGAACATACAGATGCGGCCCCGCATGGATTTCATGAACACCCTGCAGAAAAAATCGGGCCTTAAGATTCACATTATCACCCATCCCGAGGGGCTCAAGTGCTTTGACATCAACAGCGCCGCTGACGCCATCATCTGCATCAAGAACCCTTCTTCACCGCCTTCGGATGCCGTCTTCACAGAGAAAAATGCGGCATTCCTGGTCGGGTCCCTCGCCGAGGCCTTTGACCTTGTGCACCGGCTTATTTCCTTGATCGATCCCCTCAATGAGCTTGTGCCCTTCACGGCACCCGCTGCGGAGCCGTCCATTCCGGAAGATCCGTCGGAGCCCTATGATATCATCGGATCGGTCATAGACCATGTTTTCGATCCGGGGACCTTCATCGAATTCTACCGCGACATGAATAATCCCGTCACGGGACCGAACCTTATCACGGGCCTTGCCGGCCTTGAGGGACGCACGGTCGGCATCATTGCGGACCAGCCCCTCATAAAGGGCGGCGGGGCCGATGCCATCGGCACGGAAAAATTCCGCGTTTTCACGGAGTTTCTGAATTTCCACCGCATTCCGCTGATGATGCTCTCCAATTCATCGGGGTTCGTGCCGGGGTCCCAGCAGGAGCGGCACCGGATCCAGGCCATCGGCGCGGAGTCCCTTGACACGAACATCCTGGGAACCATTCCGGTCGTGAGCGTGGTCCTTAACCAGAACTACGGCGGAAGGCTCATCCACGCCTTCAACAAATTCCTGAGGCCCGGCATCGTGTACCTGGCCCTTGAAAAGGCGATCATGGCGGTCATCGGCGTTGACGCCGCCTTTGACCTCCTGTTCGGGAAAAAGTACAACCGCCTGATGGATAAAGGCGAAACGGAACGGGCCGAGGACCTGAGGAAAAGCTTCCTGGCCACCTATCTTGACAGGGCCCGGGCATCGGTGGATGGCTTGGAATCAAACCTGGTCGACTGGACTATTCCTTCGGTGAAGGTTTTGAGGAGCCACCTGGTCAGGGGACTGGAGCTTGCAATAAAAAGATGCGCCGAGGCTTTTGGCAAAAAAGAGGGGTGAGGCCGTCATTCCTGCCCGATCAATTCATCGACACGGTCCCGGGTTACGCGTTCCCACTCCGGGTCACTGAACCGGCCGCCATTCCTCTGGAAATGGACGATGTCAAAGGATTCCTGGTAATGGTCCAGCTTGGAGCCCCGGTCCGGGTTATGCTCAATGAATAACAGCTTATCCGGATCAAGGCTGAATTCCCTGGAAATAATGGCCGCCAGTTCCGTGTTGAATTCGGTTATAGATGTACCCGGGTTCTCTTCAAAGAGCTCCGTGACGATAACAATGTGACGGTCCTGCTTTTTCACGACCTTGAGCCCGCACCGTGACGGGGCGTCCCACCGGCCCTTGAATTCGAATGTGCTGTCCATGTAGTTCATAGCGCTCCTGAATCGATGTTGCCTAATATATCCGCCCAGTTTTCGGGAAAACCCCGGTTGTAACAAGGCCATTCTTTCCCATATATCTTGAAACACCGCCTCGTGTAGAATACCCGCGACAGCGAAGGTATACCCACGATGACGAGGTACAGCGGGCCCGGCATGCGCAACCGGATGGGATGCCCGTGCCATCGAAGAAATATCATAGCGCTTTTTTTATCAATATTTTTTTGCATTACGAATTGGCGAAATCTTATTGTAATAACCCGCGCACCTGTTGCAGACTATTGCGGAACCCCCTGCCTCATCATCTTGAATTTGTGTTGACAGACCGTGCCGGGCTGATATACATCCAAGGACACACCGGGGGAGGAGTGCTCTTCATCACATGATCACGATAGAACGCCTGCGCAAAGCATATGACGACGTTACCGCTTTACGCGACATCAATCTGACCATCAGGGAAGGCGCCATTACCGGGCTCCTGGGCCCTAACGGCGCCGGCAAGACTACCCTCGTGTCGATTCTCACCGGGATACTGCCGAAAAGCGGAGGGACGGTCACCATCAACGGCCTCAACCTGGACACGGACCTTGATGCGATCAAATCAATCACCAGCTTCGTTCCCCAGACCATTGCACTGTATCCCCTGCTTACGCCCCGGGAGAACCTGGAATACTTCGGCGCGCTGTACGGCCTCAGGGGGAAAAAACTCAGGGAGAGAATGGATTTCGCCATTGAAGCGGCCTCGCTGCGCACGTTTCTGACTCGACGAACGGGCAAATGCTCCGGCGGCATGCAGCGGCGCCTCAACCTGGCCATAGGACTTCTCAACGATCCGGAAATTCTCTATCTTGACGAGCCGACCGTGGGAGTCGACGCCCAGTCGCGGCAGTACATGCTGGAAATAATACAGGGAATCAGCAGGGAGCGACGCACGACCATCATCTACACCTCCCATTACATCACTGAAATTGAGCAAATCTCCGACGATATCGTCATTATTGATAATGGCGCCATCATTTTAACAGGGAACAAAAAAGAAATATTATCCGCCGGCGCAACCGTGGCTCTCCGCGCGGAGGTGTCTGACCCCGCAGTTCTTGAACAGATAACAAATATTCCCGGGGTGACCGTTGCACCAGACTCCATATATATTGACAGCAATGAAAATCTCTGCAGCACCCTCATTCGGGCGGTAACGGTGCTGAGCGATAATAACATACGAATCAGCGCCATTCAGTCCAGTGCCAACAGGCTTGAAGAGCTGTACCTGCATCTGACCGGCGGCCGCAGGGACTGCCAATGAACAGGCTCTATTATATAATCAAGAAAGAAATGATCGAGTTGACCCGGGACATCCAGACTTATCTGCTGCTTATTATCATGCCGTCGGCCTTTATCCTGGTCATGTCACTGTCAATGCAGACTCTGTTTCAAGCCAATCTTGATTATACCATCGACACAATCCTTGTAGACAACAGCAAGAGCGGCGAATCAAAGCGGTTTATTGAGGAATTGAGGAAGATTAATACTCTTTCCATCACGGAGACGGATACTGCCTTTACCAGCGAAGACATATCGCGGGCTATTCTATCCGGTCGATACAAATTTGCCCTGGTTATCAATCCATCCTTTTCCCACTATATCAAAGACCTGAAGACCGGACCGGAATCATTACCGGTAACCCTCCATGTGGATCCCGCAATGCAGTCAGCAGTTCAGATTGGCATGACAAATCAGATGGAACAGAAGCTCGTAATTTTAAAGATGAATACATTTTATAACTCGTACAGCGGGGTCCTTGCCTATGCCGGCTTTTCCAGAAGCAGCATCGTTCCCCCGGAGAATGGCGTCATACATACGGTGTTTGTCTACAAGGAAAGCGGCGAATCTATCAAGCCGAACGCCGCCCAGCAGAGCGTGCCGGCATGGCTTGTTTTCTCAATGTATTTTATCGTCATCCCCATTGCCCTGGTGTTCCACACGGAGAAGAGTAATGGAACCTATCAGCGCATCAGGAGCATCAATTTGCGAAGCCGCTCTATTATCGCCGGCAAGATGGTTTCCTATTACATGCTCAGCATGATCCAGGTTGTGGCAATGCTCCTGGTTGGCCGTTATATCGTTCCGATCCTGGGCGGAGACACCATCCAGTTCGGCAGTTCATATTTTAGCCTTTTCGTTATCGCCTCCTGCACATCGGTCAATGCCATATCCTACGGTCTTCTGGTTTCATCCTTTTCAAAAAACACCCAGATGGCCGGGGCAATGGGCAGCGTCCTTGTTATCATATTCGCGGCCATCGGCGGCATCATGGTGCCAAAATTCATCATGCCGAAAAACCTGCAGCTGCTCTCGAACATATCCCCCCTTTCCTGGGGAATGGAGGGATTTCTCGACATCATGCTCAGGAAAGGGTCTTTGTTTGATATCATCCCGGAATGCCTGCTCCTCCTCGGGGCAGGATTGCTTATGCTTTGCATTACCGGTCTGATTATAAGAAAAAAAATATTTTGATAGAAGGACAGCCATGAAAGGATCACTGGATGAAAAACTCAAAACGGAATTGAAAGAACTGATCATTGCGGAATGCGACCTGGACATAAGCGTCGATGAAATAGGCGATGACGACACACTCTTCGGATCCGATTCCCCTATCGGCCTGGATTCCGTCGACGCGCTGCAGGTTTCCATAGCCGTCCAGAATAAATACGGCGTGGTTATTACCGACAGCAAGGTTCTGAGAAGGGTAATGAAAACAATAAACACCTTCGCAGATTACATTCAGCCGGAGTAATACAATCATGAATGATGTTTTTATCCGCGGCAAGGCCGTAACCTGTTCCCTCGGCGATAATATTGATGGAATAATCGCACACATCAGAAACAAGGAATGCAAAACGACCGAGCTGCCGATTTCGATAGCCTCGCTGAACTATACCCGGCCCTATTACCGCATCCCCGGCGGCGAGGACCGGAACAGTGACCTGGAAGGCTATTTTTACGATGTGCTTCAGAATACAGTTTCCCGGGCGATCGCTGATTCCGGCCTTTCTGAAGAAGAGATCCGGCAGAGTGCTCTTTTTTTCGGTTCAACTTCCATAGACATGCCCATGTTCGAGATAACCTACCGCCGGGACGGCGAAAACGGCACAAAGAAACTATCCTACGAGTCCCCGGGATACGGCAAAATCGCCGCCATTGTCGCTGAACGATTCAATATCAGCGGCCCCTGCTACACCTTAACCACCGCCTGCACCTCCAGCGCAAACTGCCTTCTCTATGCCTCATCCATGATCAGGGTTGGCCAAATTGAGCGGGCGATAGTTATCGGGTATGACCTCTTCAACGAAGTCGGCTTCTACGGCTTCGAGTCGATGAAACTCATCGAACCCTTCGGGTACAAGCCCTTTGACAAGAAAAGGATCGGTATCATCATGGGCGAAGGGTGCGGCGCCGTTGTCCTGGACCGGAAGCAAAAAACGCCGGATGATTTCCGCTTCCTCGGCGGGTCCAACGCCTGCGACACCTTCAATGTGACGACCCATAATGTCGAAGGGGACGATATCGCCTTTGTCATACGCGACGCGGTGAAGAACTGCGATCTCGCGATACAGGATATTGACGCGGTAAAGGCCCACGCGACCGGAAGCCCGGCCAATGACATTACCGAGTTCAATGGCATGAAGATGGCCTTCGGCGGTTCTCTGCCGCCCTTTACCGGACTGAAGCCCTATATCGGCCATACCGTGGGGGCCTGCGGCGTAATCGAGCTCATCATCGCGACAGAGTGCATCAAGCGTGGATTCTTTCCTGCAACGCCGGGGTTTGCCGAAGTAGACGAGGAAATAAACGCCCGCCCCCTCACCGAGCCCCTTGAAATGTCCAGGGCAACGGTCATGTTCAATTACTTCGGCTTCGGCGGTAATTGCACGTCATATATTGTCACCAACAAGGAATAGCGATCATGTATATTCATGCCGTGTCACCATTTATCTGCGATCCCGTCGACGAGATTGACGGACTCAAAGCCGACCTGAAAAATTATACCAACTTTTTTTTCCGCAGGGTTAACAAGTTCATCCTCCTGTCGCTGCTGGGGGTGCACAGGTGCCTGCACAACAGGGAGTTCGACAAATCCATCGCGGTCTTTCTTGCAACGGAAAACGGCAACCTGGGGGACACCGAAAACGTGCTTCACCAGATGTACAGAGAAAACTCTTTCCCCAAGCCCTTTAACTTCATCAATACCATGAGCAATACCGCGTCGTTTTATGTGGCCCAGAGCCTGAAGTCCCTGGGAAGAAGCATCACAGTTTCAAGCAAAAACGTCTCCTTTGAACGGGCACTGGGGCTTGCGATGGTAGATTTCAAGCTGGGCCAGATCAAAGAGGCCCTGGTGGGCGGCGTGGACGAGGCCGTGATATCGCGGGAATACTTTGTGAAAAAGTACGATCAGTCCTATCATGACATCAAGCTGGTGGAAGGAAGCAGCTGGCTCTATTGCACCGCCGACTCTGCTGGGGCTCTGGGAAAAGTGGATGATGTGCGGACCTTCAGGGACCGGGATGAAGCCATCGAATGGACACGGAACAACGCCGGCACCGGCGCGACTATCGCCTTCGGGATTCTCATGACGCCGCAGGAAAAGGAGATATGGATTAATGCCTGCACCCCGGTGGAGGAGCTTGATTATATCGGCATGAACGGTTTTTATGATACCGCGGCCGCTTACGCCGTAAGCGCTTTCTTTGCAACATGCAACCGGAAGACCCTGGTTCATATAAACAGAAACACCCAGGGCCAGTACGTGATCATTTTATGCAGCAGGGGCTGACACAATGGGACCCTTCATTTCTCGTGGTGAAAAACGCACCGCCCTTATAACCGGCGCATCGAGCGGCATCGGGGCCGCCTTCGCCGACCGCCTGGCCGAAAAAGGCTTAAATTGCATCCTGGTGGCGCGCCGCACCGATGCGATGAGAGAGCTCGCCCTTCGTCTGGAAAAAGACCGCTCTGTATCAGTCGAGGTGCTTACCGCCGATCTTTCGTCCGACGCGGGAATAGCGGCCGTGGAAAGACGCATCGCGGAAGAACCGGCCATCTCCGTACTTGTAAATGCCGCAGGCTTTGGAACGCGGGGCATGTTCGCGGAAACGGATCCCCAAAAAATCGAATCGATGATAATCCTTCACGCCCTGGCGACAGCCAGGCTCTGCCGCGCCGCTCTCCCCTCCATGATACGAGACCGGCGCGGATGGATCATCAACGTGTCATCGATGGGGGCCTATTTTACCGCGCCCCATTTTGTGACCTACTCGGCGACGAAATCATTCATCACCATGCTGACCCGGGGACTCCGCTCCGAGCTTGCCGGCACCGGAGTGCGGGCACAGGCCCTCTGCCCCGGTCTCACCCGCAGCGAATTTCTCTTTACCGATGAATTCAAGGATGTCAATTACGGCAGGATCCCCTTTCCCTTCTGGATGTCGGCCGACGCGGTGGCGCGCAAGTCCCTCGCGGCGCTCCGGTGGAACCGCGCTGTCGTGGTGCCCGGTCTTGGCAACAAGCTGTGGGTGATCTACATGAAACTGCCCCTCATCGGGCCGCTGTTCCAGTGGATGATGGGGCGCATGGCTGGCGCCAGGTATTAATAGTGCCCCGGCCCATCGTGAGGGGCCTGCGGAACAGCCCCGTCATTTCCACCGTATCTTTTTAAGCGTCAGGTATACATCTTTCTCCGCTTTCGCGCATTCCCTGAAGGCGGCGGCTATCTGGATCGTGTCTATGGACCCTGCTTTTTCCCTGAAGGCTTTCGCGCACCCCAGTGCGGCCTGCCGCCACAGGTCGCCGACGGCGACCATTTTCCGGGAAGCCTCCAGGAGCTCGGGCATCCCCAGCAGCTGCGAGGCCTCCTTCAGGAAGGCCGCGTATATAAAGCGGAACCCGCCGCCGCCGGTGCCCACCTCTTCCTGGAAGGTCATGATGTTTCCCAGGTAATTCTTCACGTACTTTGTGTCGGGCGATCCGTTCAGTTTTTCTATCCTTCGAGCCATGGTATTAATAGCCCTGATCCCGACCCAGGGCATCATCGGCTGCAGCATCATGGTCACGCTCTTCTTTATCGCCTTCCTGATCGCCTTCCGGTAATCGATCGTTTCCGGAAAATACTCCGGGTAAAAGCAGTAGCCCCTGGGCGCGTTCTGCCCCAGGGCAAAACGGGCCTTCCGGACCTGGTCACGGGTCACCCGGGTGGTATATTCGAAAATAGGATCGCTCACCAGGTATTCATCGCCCTCGCGGCCGTAGATAATCGTGGTGTGGGCGTTGAAGGGCATATTGAAATCGGGGCAGAAATACGCGAGAAAACTGGCCGATACCTGCAGGCCCACCGGCTTTCCCCGGTCCAGCAGATCGTCCAGCTCCTGCATGGCGGCATCCTGGTCCTTGTAGGTCCGGGTGAAGAACCGTATTCCCAGGTTCTTCTGCACGCCGTTGATGATGCTGCGGGGCATCATGCGGTATGATATGAGGGGCATCCCCCACACCTTGACAAAGGGGAAGTAGATGAACATGATGCTGTTGGATACGCCAAATGCCATGGGTTCCGAGAGGTCCAGGCCGTAATTGGTAACCAGTGAGGAGACGCCGGCCGATTCACAATGCCCGCCCTGGTAATGAGTCCATTCGACGTTTTGCCGCAATTTATGGTTCATAGGAGTCCCTTTTTAAAATCCTTAATCGTGGCGAGATCAACGAGGAGGACGGTGGCGTACTTCTGGAGCGTCGCGTCATCCAGCTTTTCGAACGCCCGGGGATCGAAATGCTTTTTCACCTTTCTCTGCGACAGGCCGGTCATCTGGGCCAGGGTCGGAAGCTCCATGTAGGCCCGGTGCATGAAATACTCGAGGGGCGATGTCTGGCCACATTTGACCCGTTCCTTCGCGTCCTCGGCGCGGGCATCAAAATCCTCCCGGAGATTGATGAGGGCCCGGTATCCCGGCTCCCATCCATCGGATCCGACCTTGACAAACTCGCCGTTATCATCAACGGCATAGTGCACCATCCTGGTGCGCATGGTCCTTTTGCCGTCCTGCGGCACTTCGTTTACTTTCATACGCTTCACCCCCCTGAAAAAATAAAACATCCTAGAGATGCAATAAAAAAAGTCAAATTATTTTTACAGGCTCTCGCCGAAGGCCTTGCGTATCAGGTCGCGGCGACGCGGCCTGTAGGTGCCCAGGGCCATCTCCCGCTCCGCCACCTTCTTGATGAGCTTGTACATCTTGACCTGCTGCGGCTCGTCCCGGTAAAAGCGCTCCCACGCGAAATAATAGAGCTCCTGCAGGCGCTCCGGGCTCATCAGCTTCGGCTGGTACACCACCTTGCCGGCGTTAAAATCGTTCCAGTCATGGCTCAGTATCCTCTTCTGCTTGCGCATGTCGTCGTAGGCCTTGGTGTGGGGAAAGGGCGTGAGGACCGTGAATTCCGCCAGGTCCAGGTCTATCTCCAGGAGGAAATCGATGAAGCGCTTGATGTACTCCTCGTCATGGTTGTCCATGCCCAGGAGGATAGTCCCCTCAACGGCTATGTCATGGTCATGGTAGCGCTTGATGCGCTCCCTGATGAAATCGGAGGTGTCAAAGACGGCCTGGTACACGTACCAGGCGCCGGCCTGCCTCGCGAGATCCAGGACTTCCGGCTTGTCCTCTATGGTATGGCTGCACCAGTTTTTTTTCAGCGGTATCATCTCGCGGAAGAGGTCCATCTCCCACTGCGTGTCCTGGGCAAGGGAATTGTCCACCACGAAGAGGCGGTTGTTGTCCGTGAGGGCTATTTCTTCAATGGCCCGGTCGATGGGCCGGGGCCGGAATTTCCTGCCGCCCAGGTAGGGGACCGCGCAGGGGTAGCAGTTGAACCGGCATCCCCGCGACGCGTGGACCAGGTCCACCATCTGCACGCCCTTGTAGTAATAGAGGTCCCGGTTGTAGATGCTTCGCCTTGCAGGGCCCACGCTTTCGATGGGAGCAGGATCGGCAAGGTAATTATAGACCTTCTTGAGGTTACCGTTACTGAAATCGGTGAATACCTCATCCATGCGACCTTCAGCCTCGCCCAGGAACACGGCGTCGGCATGCTCCAGGGTCTCTTCGGCATGGAGCATGGCAGAGATGCCGCCGAAAATGACCTTCTTTCCGCGGCGCCGGTACTCGTCCGCTATCTCCCAGCCGCGCTTCACCTGGGTCGTGAGCATCATGGATATGCCCACGAAATCGACCGGGTCATCGTAGCTGAAACGCTGGAGGTTTTCGTCGATGAATGTAACATCGACATATTCCGGCAGGGCGGCGGCCATCACCGCCGGGCCGTGGGGGGGCAGGTTGAAGGTCGTCTGTTCCGGGAGTTTCTCCCAGCGGGGATAGATCAGCTTGAATTTCATAGGTGCTCCTTGCGCAGGTAAAAACTTCTCTATACCGGCCTGTAACTGTCAAGCATTTAACAATGTTATGCATTAACATCTCCTGTTCAATGGAAGTGGCTCTTATCCCGCGCTTCTTTGTTAACCATGCCTCAGCGTCTATTGTTCCAACAGTTTACTGAAAAACTCCTTACATGGAGTTTTTCAGGGCCGGTTTTTCGAAGTGAATTCGTAAAACCTCACATTTTTCTCGGCTAACGCCTCGAAAAATGGCGATACATCCATGTATCGCTTAGCAGTTTGCTGTTTTTCAGCAAACTGCCAAAAGAAAAGGCCAGCATTTTTTTAATTGAAATATAGTATGGAATTATATATTTTTATAACGCTGCCATTAATTTGTGACGGAACTTTGACCCAAGGGATCCCTCTGAATGACCGGCAAACCGGTAAAAACCATCCTTCTTGTCGACGATGAAGCCATCATTGCCATGTCAGAGGCCCGGATGCTGGAGAAGCACGGGTATAAGGTCATCACCGCCTATACCGGCGAACAGGCCATTAAAACAGCCGCGGAAATTACTTCCCTTGATCTCATACTAATGGACATAGATCTCGGATCAGGCATGGACGGCACCCAGGCCGCTGATATAATATTAAAGAACATGGATATACCCGTGCTGTTTCTTTCAAGCCATACCGAGCCGGAAGTGGTCGATAAGACCGAAAAAATCACCTCTTACGGTTACGTGGTGAAAAATTCCGGCGAAACGGTGCTCCTAGCCTCCATCAGGATGGCCTTTAAGCTTCATGCGGCCCACCGTGAGCTGAGAAAACGCGAAGAAGCACTCAGCAAGAGCGAAAACAAGCTGGCTTTGATTTTCGAGAACACCCCTAACGCCATAACCATCATTGAAATGGAGACGGGAACCGTCGTTGATGCGAACAAGGGTATCGAATGGACCGGCTGGACCAGGGAAGAAGTCATTGGCAAGAGCCCTGCCATGCTGCAAAGCTGGATCAATCCCGATGAGGAAGAGATAATCAGGTCCACAATTCGGTCAGGGGGAATACTGTCCAACCACCGGGTAGACTTTCATAAGAAAGACGGCTCCGTGGCCCATGGCCTGATTAATTCCATTTTTATAGAGATGGATGGCAAACAATACCTGCTGACAATAACCAATGATATCACCAGGCTCATCGACTCCGAATCGGAACTGCGCCGCACCAAGGAAGAACTGGATGGCACGAACGAAGAGCTCAACGCCGCCGTCGAAGAGCTCGAGGCGACCAACGAAGAACTTCAGGCAACCAATGAAGAGCTGGAAAAATCAAAAAACGATCTCGAGACCCTGCTGGCAGAACATAAGCGCGCGTTGAATGACCTGCGTGAAAAAGAATATTTTCTGAAAAAGTCCCAGGAAATAGGGAAGATCGGCTCTTACATTTTTGAAACACCGGTCTCCGGACAGGCCGACCAGGCCCAGGCCTGGCGCAGCTCCCCGGTGATGGATGAAATCCTCGGTATTGACGCCTCGTACCCTAAAACACGCAAGAGCTGGATTAATCTGCTTGTTGATCCCCAGGCCGTAATGAAAAACCTGAGAGAACAGGTCTATGAAAAAAAGGAAAAGTTCGAGCTTGAATATCAGATCAGGAGGCCCAGTGACGGCGAAGCAAGATGGATATACGGTATGGGCGAACCGGTATTCGATCATGAGGGAAACTTAAAAAGCATGATCGGCACCGCCCAGGACATCACTGAACGCAAAAATTTCGAGATATCCCTCAAGCGCAGCGAGGAGCGTTTCAGCGATCTTGTTCAGTTATTGCCTGAGACGGTGTTTGAGGCCGACCGCACGGGCAGGATCATTTTTGTGAACCAGGCCGGCCTGCAGCTGTTCGGCTATTCGCGGGAAGATGTTGATAGGGGAATAAATGTAATCCAGATCATCGCCCCCGAGGACCACCAGCGGGCCTTCGAGAACATCGAAAGAATCATGAAAGGCGAAAGATCCGGCCTGAACGAGTACAAGGCCCTGAAAAAAGAAGGGACCCCCTTTCCCGTGCTGGTGCATTCATCCCTCATTGTCCGGGACGGCAAACCAGAAGGGTTACGGGGATTCCTGGTGGATATTTCCGAGCGCAGGCTTGCGGAAAAACTCCTCCTGGAGACAGAAACCAGATACCGCAGCATTATCACATCCCTTCCCATCGGGATGCACCTGTACCGTCTCGAACCTGACGGCCGCCTGGTGTTTGAAGGCGCAAATCCCGCGGCCGACAGGATCCTCGGGGTCGACAATAGCGTCTTCATCGGAAGGACCATCGAAGAGGCCTTCCCGGCGCTGGCGGAAACCGAGGTGCCCCGGCGCTACCGCGAAGTTGCCTCAACGGGCGCCCCCTGGTTCACCGAACAGGTCGACTATGATGAGAACTCCATACGGGGGGCCTTTGAGGTTCATGCCTTCCGGATCGGCGGCAACCGCATGGCCGCGGCCTTCACCGACATAACCGAACGCAAGAGGGCGGAAGAAGAAAGCAAGAAAAACCAGCAGCTTTTAAATACCGTGTATGACAACGTCGGCGCCTATATCTTCATGAAAGACACCCACTACCGCTATACCTATGCAAATAAAAAAGTCTGTGAGCTCTTCGGCAGGGAACTGTCGGACATCATCGGGAAAACCGACGCCGCCTTCTTTTCCCCTGATTCCATCCCGGAAATAATGAAAAGCGACAACCGCGTCATTGAACACGGGGAAACGGTGACGCGGGAGGAAACCAACCTGTCCTCTCCTGGCGGCACTAATCCGCGCACCTACTGGACCGTCAAACTGCCCCTGCGTGACTCAGATGGCAACATATACGCCCTGTGCGGCATTTCAACAGACATCACCGAGTTCAAACAAATAGAGGAAGTGCTGGACGAGGAAAAGGTGTTCAGCAGCGCCGTCCTTGACAGCGTCCCCGGCCTTCTCTATCTGTATGATGAAGAAGGCAGGCTGCTGCGCTGGAACAAGAGCCATGAAACACTGACCGGCTACTCCAGGGAGGAGCTTGCCGGCATGAACATATATGATTGGTTCAGACATGACGAACAGGACCTCGCGACTATAAAAGCCGGCGTGGAACGGGCCTTCTCCGAGGGGTATGCCAATGCCGAGGGCAGGCTGATGATAAAAAGCGGCGAGGTCATACCCTATTATTTCACCGCCAAGCTGCTCCTGATAAAAGGAAAACGATACATTGTGGGCATCGGCATAGACATAACCGCGCGCAAGAAGGCGGAGGACGCGTTGAGGGAAAGCGAAGACCGGTGGCACTTCGCCCTTGAGGGGGCCGGCGACGGCGTATGGGACTGGAACGCGCAGACTGACAGGGTGTATTTCTCCCACCGGTGGAAAGCTATGCTCGGCTATGATGACCATGAAATAGGCGACAACCTGAGGGAATGGGACAGCCGTGTTCATCCCGATGACCATGACCGTGTGTACGCGGAGCTGGGCAGACACCTTGAAGGAAAAACACAGGTCTACATCAGTGAACACCGGATCAGATGCAAGAACGGCGAATACAAGTGGATACTGGACCGCGGAAAAGTCATCAGCCGGACGCCGGAGGGCAAACCCCTTCGTGTTATCGGGACCCATACCGATATTTCAGAGCTCAAGCGGAATGCCGAGGCCCTCGGCAAAGCGGTGAGCGAGAAGGAGGCCCTTCTCAGGGAGCTGCAGCACCGGATGAAGAACAGCCTTGCCATGATATCCGGCATCATCAACCTTGAACATGAGCGCGTCAGGGACAAAAACCTGCGGGGCGTCCTCGGCAACATCAAGGGCAGGATCGAATCCCTGTCAAGCCTTTACGCCCTCTTATTCCAGTCTGACACGGTGAGAGAGGTGGACCTCGGGATGTACATCAGGTCCATAGCGGGACTCCTCATGGATTCCTACGGCAAGGGAAGAAACATCAGGATCAACCAGTCCTATGACCCCCTTCAGGTGAACACGAAAAACGCCGCCGCCTGGGGCCTCATCGTCAACGAACTCCTTACGAACTCCTTCAAGTACGCGTTCCCCGCAGGCAGGGCCGGCGATGTGGCCATCAGCCTTAAAAAAATAGGCGGCGAAATCGTCCTTGCTGTATCCGACAACGGCACGGGCCTGCCGGCCGATTTCAACATACATAACCCCCAAGGCCTGGGACTGATGCTGGTAAAAACCCTGACGCTTCAGCTGAAGGGCATCCTGGACTTTGAAAGGAAAGAGTTGAATACATTTCTGATACGGGTGCCGGACGCCGGCTAGGAATACGGATCAATTCCGTCAACCTTCCCGGATATTTCGGATATGCCCGGGCCGGTTCTGTGCCGCCCCGGAGTGTTATCGGATTTTTTCCGCCTCTAAGAGGTCAAGACGGAGCGAGTAACCCAGCAGACCTGCCGATTCAAGCTCGATTTTTTTCGGTATCCCCCCGGGGCGGATGTCCATGAACCGCACCGTGCGGAGAGGCCGCGCCGACCGGTCATAGGCCCGGACTTCGATGTCACCCGACTTCTTCATAAGCACCAGAACATCGCCGTCATCCGACCGGTACCTGCAGGCGCCATCGCCGTCTGCCAGCGTTCCTGCATCCGCCATCGTTCCCGGCGGGGCGAAGAGGATGAGGCGGATATCCCGCATCATGCCCGTCACCAGGTCATGCCTGCCCAGGGGCCCGATACCGCGGTTTATCACAAGACTCTTATTGAATTCCGCGTCGAGGAGAACCAGACCTTCAATGGACATAAGGGTGCTGCGGATCGCTCCCGTATCTGATGAAGCGATCGTTACGCCTATCATATCGGCGGTGGAACCGCCCGGGAGGGTTCCCTGGATGGAGTGGACCACCCGCCATTTCCCCTTCAGGAACGGCGACACGCTTTTTTTCTTCAACTCCGACGCTTCCGGCGCGCCCGCCGGCGTTATACGGGGAAGGCCCGCGCAGGAAACGGCGCAGGCGCACATCACAATTGCCGCCGCGGCCTTCATCACATGGCCCTGAAGAGGGAATCAGGAATGTTCCCGTTCATTTTCACGTTGGCAAATTCAATCACAGTGTACGATTTTTCGCTCTCATAAATGCGCACCGACTGGATAACACCGGGCCTGGATGAGAGCCTGAGCTCAATGCGCTGGATGATCTCAGACATCGATTTTTCCCTGGGCGTGAGCATGATGATCCTTCCGGGCATGAGCTCCGGCCTGAAGCCGGGGTTGGCGTCGAAATTTCCCTTCATCCACATGGTTATCTCCTGGAGGACTATCTGCATCGACTGGAGTCGGGCGGAGGAATCCTTCGTCACGCTGTCTCCTTTTTTTATGTAACGCGTGACGGTCCCTTCGTGCATCAGCAGGATGCTGTTGACAGGAGTGGAGTATTCCCAGCGGAGGGAACGGGGCACATGGAAATAGAGCTTTCCCTTCGAGACCAGGGGCTTTGCCAGGATCGCCATGTGCTTCTTCTGGACAAATTCCGCTTCAACGGACGTTATGTCCCTGGCCGTTTTCCTGATCTGGTCCCAAGTGTCCCCCCAGGAGACGAGGAGGAGGGACAACACGAGGATAATCGGACATCTAAAAACTGTATTTAGATTCATAGTGTTTCACCGTTTAAGTTCATACTAAAGACCCCCCTGTCCCCCGGAGGGGGCATGAAGGATTATTGTTTTTTACTTCTTGTCATTTTGAATCCTTTGGCAAGCTCAGGATATGCTTAAAAATTTTTTTATCTTCTCCTCAACCCAGGAAAACAAGAACACGCTGAAATGACCTGCATTCAACAAGCATATTCTTACATGCCCCCTCGGGGGGTCGGGGGGATCACATCATCCCGCCGTTTACCGATATCACCTGCCCGGTTATATACGAGGCGTCATCGGAGCAGAGAAACCGCACCACCTTCGCCACTTCCTCGGGCTTTCCTATCCTTCCCATGGGTATGATGTTTTTTATCATCTCTACGGGAGCGTCCCTGATCATGTCGGTCTCGATGAGGCCCGGGGCCACGACATTAACGCGGATGCCTTTCTTCGCAATCTCCGAAGCAATGGACCGGCTTGCGCCGATGAGGCCAGCCTTTGCCGCGGAATAATTCGCCTGGCCCTTGTTGCCGGTGATGCCCGCCACCGACGCTATGGAGACCACGGACCCCTTTTTCTGGCGCAGCATCTTTTTCAATACCGGCTTCGTCATGTTGTAAAATCCTTTCAGGGTCGTTGCGATGACCCTGTCCCAGTCAGCCTCGGGCATCATGAGGAAGAGGTTGTCCGCGGTGATGCCGGCGTTGTTGACGAGTATGTCCACCATCGGGAACCTCCCCGTGATGTCGCTGACGGCTTTTTCCGCTTCCGCCGAATCAGCGACGTCGAACTTCATCACCTCGCCGTCGCCCCCCGCGGCCCTGATCATGGCGAGGGTCTCGGCCGCGGCATCATCGTTTGAACGGTAGTTGACGATCACGTGACAGCCGTCCCGCGCCAGCTCGACGGCTATGGCCCTGCCGATGCCCCGGCTCCCGCCGGTTACGATGGCCGTTTTTCTGCCCGATGGTTCACTCATGACGGTATCCTCTCAGTGTGTTGTTTATCTTTTTCGGGCCTGAAGACCTGAAGCTCCACTTCGGCAACGAGCTCCCTGTTCACCTGGACCCTTCCCGCAATGACAGCGTAGGACGCTTCCCTTCTGCTTTCCTCGATGGCAACCATGATCCTCGTGCCGACCGGTATCATGTCGCGGTAGAATTCAGCCTTCTTGATACCGACGAGCCAACCGACCTTGCCGGAAGGCCGGTCGCTGTGATGCTCCTGCCACCCGAAGTTCACTCCCGCGGTCTGCGCTACCAGCTCCACCAGCACGATGGGATTGATGCTTTCGTTTTCACACGTGGGCCATTCAGGAAGGGCCGTTGAAACGGTAACGCAGCGGTTCCCGCCGACCTCGACAATTTCCTGGACGAGCTTCATGCTTCCCCGGTGGGGGATCATTTGTTCGATTGTATACATGGTCTTATCTATAATGGTAATGGCTTAATACCGTACCGGCACCACAGGATTGATGTCAATAAAAATATCTTGACATAACGGCGGTGACAGGCTGTATTCAATGTCGCCTTATCAGATACCTGCGAGGATACTAATGGAACAACTGATAAACGAACTGAAAGAAAAAATCATCGAAACCCTGGACCTTATCGATGTCACGCCGGAGGACGTTAAAGAAGACGACCCCCTGGTGGGAGGCAAGCTCGGCATCGATTCAATCGACATTCTGGAGCTTGCCATGATGATAGACAAGGAATACGGCATAAAAATAGACAATAAAGAGCTGGGACAGAAGGTCTTCTCCACGCTCAGGACCCTCGCCGAACACATCCAGAAGAACCGCCAGGGGTAATGTTATTGAAGGGCGACCGCGTTTTTATCACCGGGATGGGCATCGTCAGCTCACTGGGGAGCGGCGAGCAGGAGCATTACGATTCCCTTAAGAAAAACCGTTCCGGTATAAAGCCCCTCTCCCTGTTTCCCCTTTCAGAGGGCAACCGGCACCCTGCCGGGGAAATAACCGGGTTTGAGTGGGACCGGTCTGTTCCGCGGACCCACGGACTTGCCCTAGCCGCCGCGCTGCAGGCCCTGGCGGGGAGAAGCATCATCCCCGACGCCGTCATCATAGGCACAACCACCGGCGGCATGGCGCTCACCGAAGAGCTCCTCAAGAAGGGGGAGAAGCGGCCTGACTGTTACCGGTATCACTCCACGTCATCAGTCGCCGAATACTGCGCCGGCGCCCTGTCCTGCCCCGGCCTTGTCATCACCGTGACAACCGCCTGTTCGTCCGGCTCGGCCGCGGTCAAACTTGCCCTTGAGCTGCTACGGACCGGCAAAGCCGGATGCGTCCTTGCCGGCGGAGCCGACTCGCTCTGCCGCCTGACCTATTACGGATTCAATTCGCTTCAACTGATAGACCCGGAGGGCTCGCGGCCCCTGGACCGTACGCGCCGCGGCATGTCCGTGGCTGAGGGATCGGCCATGGTGCTCATCGAGGCGTCAGCGTCCGTTCCCGAAGGCGCCGTCGCCGAAGTGCTGGGAGGCGGCCTCAGCTGCGACGCCCACCATCCGGCAACTCCCCATCCTGAAGGAGCCGGTGCCCTGGCTGCCATGGGCCGGGCCATTGAAGACGCGGGAATCGCAGCGACGGCCATCGATTATATCAATCTCCACGGAACGGGAACAAGAGATAACGATCTGGCCGAGGCCAAGGCCATCCGCTCCCTCTTCGGCGAACCGGTGCCGCCCCTCTCGTCCATTAAGGGCGCCACGGGTCATTCCCTCGCCGCTGCGGGGGCCATCGAAGCGGTCATCTGCTCCATGGGGATCCGCGACGGCTTCATCCCCGGCAACACCGGCTGCAGGGAGCCTGACCCCGACCTGAAGGTCAGCCCGGTCCTCGAGACAACGGATAAAAAAATCAGCACCGTGCTGTCAAACTCCTTCGGTTTCGGCGGCAACAACGCCTGCCTGGTGCTGGGCGATCCCCTGGCGCCCCGCACGTCACCGGCGGTAAAAGCACCGGCGTTCTTCGAGATCATGGCAGGCGCCTGCGTGACCGGGGCCGGCGACCTGGCCCAAACGATCGCCTCTCTGCGGGAAGGAAAGAATTGCGGCGGGACCCTCCCCCTCGCGGACATCTCGAAAAATCTGCCGGCCCGGGAAGTGCGGCGCCTGAAGCGTCTGCCCAGACTCGCCCTGGCCCTGGCCCTGGACGCCCGCAACGCCGCGGCCCAGGACCCGGCATCCATTTACTTCGCAACCGCCTGGGGCCCCCTGTCCGAAACCTACGATTTTCTGACGAAGCTCTACGAGTCGGACGAGCAGTTTACCAGCCCCACTGATTTCGTGGGGTCCGTCCATAACGCACCGGCGGGCCAGATCGCCATCTGGCTCAAGGCAACCGGCGCGAACATTACCGTAACCGGCGGTGATTATTCCTTTGAGCAGTCCCTCTTTGCCGCGTCACTGGCCGCAGAAGGCGGCGAGATCCTCCTGGTGATGGGCGCCGATGAGCATCATGGTGACCTGTCGCCCCTCTTTGACGGATCGGTGCGGGCCGCCACTGTTCCTGCCGACGGCGGCGGCGCCCTCGTACTTAAAAAAACAGGCAACCCGGCAGGGCCGTGTATCGCGCCCCTCTTTTTTGAAAATTACGCCACCAGCCCCGGCGCGATCGCATCGCTCATCCGCGCCCTGGGCGGCCCCGACAGCATCAACAGTACCTACGCCGCTGTTTTCGCCGGCATGCCCGGCGGAGAGAAAGCATCCTGCCGGAAGCAGCTTGACGAATTCCTTGCTGAGACCGGCTTCACCGGCCCGGTCATCGACTATCGGGCCCTCCTCGGCGAATTCGGGACCGTCACCGCAGCTGCCGCGGCAGTTGCCGCGCACTTCACAAAAGAGGGAACGGTGCCTGCTGCCCTTGCATCCGGAAACGCCCTTCATCTCCGGGAAAAACGGCTGCTCATGGTGGGCCTCGGATCCTTTGTGACCGCCGCGGAAATAACCGCCTGATACTGCCCATTATGAAGATACTGCTCATATCAGCCAATACCGTGAGGGTGCCCTATTACATTTATCCCCTGGGGCTTGACTACGTGGCCGGAGCCATCGAGGGCCGGCACACGGTAAAGGTGGCCGACATCAACCTCGAAAAAAAAACCACCCCGATTCTTGACGTCATCCGCGAATTCGGACCGGACGCGATCGGCCTCTCCCTCCGCAACATCGACAATACCGACGTCCATGACGCCAGGGGGTTCATTCAAAAGTACCGGGAGCTCATCGCGTCGATACGGAGCGTTTCCGCGGCCCCGATCATCCTCGGGGGGAGCGGCTTCACCATCTTTCCCCGGCAGCTGATGGCCGAGCTCAAGGCGGACTATGGCATCATCGGCGAGGGAGAGCGTCTGCCCCTCCTCCTCGAGGCCATTGAAAAAGGGTCGGATCCCACTGGCTTAGCGGGGGTCATTACGGGAAATGGAGAAGAAAAAATCCCGCCCCCCCTGGACGACGGGTTCCGGCGTTCCTTTATCGGCGGCGACATCGCGCGGTTCTACACCGACCGGGGAGGGATACTCAACCTGCAGACGAAGCGCGGCTGTTCCTACAACTGCATTTACTGCACCTACCCACACATCGAAGGATCAGCCCTGCGGCCCGTCCCCGCGGACGAGGTGGCCGATACCGCCCTCAGGCTCGAGGCCATGGGGGGGAAATACTTCTTCATAACCGACTCGGCCTTCAACTGCGATTACGATCACAGCGCGGAGGTTGCCCGCGCCTTCAAAGCCAGGGGCGTATCGATACCCTGGGGCGCCTTTCTCGCGCCGACAAGGCCGCCGGCAGGCTACTACCGGCTGCTCCGTGATGCCGGCATGACCCACGCTGAGTTCGGGACCGAGTCCCTCTCCGACGCCATGCTCGCCTCGTACCGCAAGCCCTTCAGTGTGCGGGACGTGCTGGCATCGCACCGGGCGGCCGTTGACGCCGGACTCCACGTCGCCCATTATCTCCTCCTCGGCGGGCCCGGCGAGAAGCGGGAAACCCTCGAGGAGACCCTCCGGAACGCCGGGGGGCTGGACCGGACGGTCCTCTTTTTTTTCTGCGGCATCAGGATATATCCGCACACCAGGATATACGAGATAGCCCTTGCCGAAGGCCAGATAACCGAAAGGGACAATCTGCTGGAACCGGTCTTCTATCATTCCCGCGGCATCTCGAGCGAGGAGATCATCCGCGTCGTCGGTGAGCGGGCCAGGGGACGAGAAAACTGGTTCGTCGGGTCCAGCAGCAGCACCACCACGCGCCTGGTCGCCCGCCTGCACAAACAGGGTCACGTCGGCCCGCTATGGGAGCATATGATACGATGAGGAACGGCCCCACACTGTTCCCCCTGGCGCCGGCCCACCTGGCCGGCATCGGCGCCTTCCAGACAGCAGCTGCCCTGGCTTTTATCGATTTCCGTTTCGCCGCGATTCCCCTGGCGCTTTTTCTTCTCCTGTGTCTGGCCGCGCCCTTTTTCCCCGGCTTCGGCTTCTTTCTTCCCGTTGTCAGCCGCGGGAATCGGGACAAGGGGGCGGTGGCTTTGACCTTCGACGACGGTCCTGACCCATCCACCACGGGACGTCTTCTGGACCTCCTTGCGGAAAAAGGCGTCACCGCGACATTTTTTATCACGGGATCACGCGCCGCCGTGCACCGCGACCTGGTGCGGGAAATAATCGCCCGGGGCCATTCCATCGGCAACCACACCTACCATCATGACCCGATCCTGATGCTGAAAAGCACCCGGCGGCTCCGCGGGGAAATAACCATGACCCAGTCCCTCCTGGCCGAATTCGGCGTGAGGGCCTTCGCCTTCAGACCCCCGGTGGGGATCACGAACCCGCGCCTCTGGCGCGTTCTTCTCGAAGCAGGAATGTACTGCGTGAATTTCAGCCTGCGCGCCGGCGACGCGGGAAACCGGCGCATCGGCGGCCTCTCGCGAAAAATCCTGAGAAAAGCAAAGGCCGGGGATATAATCCTCCTCCATGACGCGGCTCCGGGTCCTGATTTCGATACCGGACGCTGGCTCAGGGAAACCGGGTCAATCATTGACGGCCTGAGGGAGAAAAGCATCGGCATCCTTCCCCTGGCCGATATCATAGGCCGGCCCGTCATGGCACCGGGTGCCGGACCGGACAGCCCGGGAAATCCGGCCGCCGCTTTTTATGACTTCATTGCCGGTTCCTACGACAGCGAGCGGAGCGCACGCCGCCTGTCGCCGGCCGCTGCCGCTGAAAGCGCCCTTTTTGAAAAAAATTATCTCCCGCTGATATCCCGGGATCACCGGGTCCTCGAGATCGGGGCAGGCACCGGCATCTATACGATTCCCCTCGCCCGCCGCTGCAGGGAAATCACCGCCATCGAGCTGTCCCGGAACATGGTGACGGTCCTGAAGAACAAGGCCTCCCGGGAAGGGCTGTCCAATATCATCTTCATGAACCGCGACATTTCCGATATCACGCCGGCGGATCAATATGACAGCGTCTGCGCCTTTTCATCCTTCGAGTATATCACCGACCTGGGAAACCTGATCAGGAACCTGTCGATGTCCATCAGGCCCGGCGGCATCATCTATTTCACCACGGCCCACCGGTCCTTCTTCAGGTTTTTCACACAGATCGGCAACGCCCTGCGCCAGGGACTGTGGCTCCATGCCCGCACCAAAAACGAAGTCAGAAAAATCCTTTCCCGTTCGGGTTTTGACGGTATAAGCGTATCCACCCATGCCATGAAATGGCCCCTCCTGGGGGGCATTTTACTGGAGGCAAAAGCGGTAAAAACAGGAACGGGCCGATAGGCTTTTTTTTCTTGACACTCTTCAGGCAATTTATTCTATTAATACCGCTGTAAATAGACCCCTGAATTCAATCAAAAAAATCCCTTACATTTTGATCATAATGATTGAGATCAGAAAAAAGAGTTTTATTAACTAATGCATAACAAGTGGCACTTTTTGAAAAACCTTACGGAGACGGACTCGCTCGAAATCGCTGCTGAAGCAACACTGGAACCTGACTCGTTATGGTTCGACGGCCATTTCCCCGGTACCCCGATTCTTCCCGGAATCGCCCAGCTCACCCTGGCCTTTGATGCGATACAGGAGCACTCGAAACGGAACGGCCGCCAGGTGGCTCTGTCGGGATTATCACGAGTGCGCTTCAGGCAGTTCATAAAGCCCGGCGATACGGTACTGGTAACGGCGATGCCGGAAAAGGATGATCCCGCACACTACAAGTTCAGGGTGACCGTTGGCGGCCAGGTGGCCTGCAGCGGATCCATGAAGACTGCGCCGGTCAGCTGCTGACGAGTGGTGAACCAGCTGTAATCTTGCATTATCCAATTGAGGAGGAACATAGATGGCCGATAAAAAAACAGTGCTTCGCGTGGCTGAAATTCTCATCGACGAGCTCAAGCTCGAAGACGTAACACCGGAAACCTTTGATCCCGAAGTCGATTTGATCGACGAACTGGGCATCGACAGCATGGACCTGACGACCGTGGTGCTCGTTTTACAGGACGAGTACGGCATCACCATCGACGAAGACGATTATCCAAAACTGAAAAATGTGAAATTGATAGCCGATTACATTGAGCAAAAGCTGAAGGAAAAATAGATCCTTATAACGGCACCCGGTTTCGGCGAACGGTAAGGGGATCGGTACATTCATACAACCAATCAACAGAAGGGAAGCACCCATGAATGTAAAACAGGTAAAAAAGGAAACAGCGGACACGGCACAAGGCGGGATGAAATTCTCAGAGATCATTGCCGACCCTGTCATCAGGGAGCGGTGGGAAAAGGTACGCCGCTGGTTCTTCCTCAGGGAATCGACCTATGACATGACCAACCGGTGCAACATCCGCTGCGACGGGTGCTACTACTACGAAGGCGAAAAGCAGTTCGCCCGGGAAAACAACAACCCTGACGAATGGCGCGCCCTCATGGAAGCCGAAAAAAAACGGGGCATCACCTATGTCGTCCTCGCCGGGGCGGAACCCTCCCTGGTCCCGGAGCTGTGCCAGGCCTGCTATGACGTCATCCCCCTGGGAAGCATCGCCTCCAACGGGTTCAAGCGGATCCCTGAATCGGTGGGTTACAAGATCCACATCTCCGTGTGGGGAAACGATGAAACCAGCCAGCGGATCCGCAACGCGAAAAACCTCCTGGCCAGGCAGATAGAAAACTACCGGAACGACCCGCGGGCGGTATGGGTCTACACCTTCACCCGGGAGAATATCGACGAAATATATGACGTGATGGAGATGCTCTCGAAGAACGGCTGCCGCGCCACCTTTAACATGTTCTCTGCGCCCGTCGGCTACACCGGCAAACTCCGCCATGACGGGGAAACGCTGGCAAAGACCAGGCAAACAATGATGGACGTCCTGGCCAAATACCCTGACAATGTCTTCTATTCGCCCTATAACGTCGTTGCCCACACGAGCCGCCTGGGGCTGCACGACCTGTACGCCTGTTCCTATCCGCGGATGAACCCGTCCACAGACATAGGCCTCGGCAGGTCCTTCCGTCAGTACCACGCTGACCTCTCCTGGGACCGCAGCATATCCTGCTGCGTCCCCGACACGGACTGCGCCGACTGCCGGCACTACGCCGCGGGGAGCGCCGTTGTCACGGCGCGGCTCTACCGCCATGCAACAGACCCGACCGCCTTCAAGGCGTGGCTCGACTACGTCGACACCTACCTCGCGGTCTGGGTCATGGGCTATGAAAAAGGAAAAAATCTACTGGACCGGATGACACCGCCGCCGGGGCACGAGCTATAGGCGGCCAGAGGCCTGGCCCCGACAACCCCTGCCCCGATACGGCGAAAGAATGAGGAGTAAATAATGAATACCGTCAGTTCACTGCTCGACAAAGAATGGTATGAACGATACAAGAAAATATCGCAGCTCAACATCAGAAGTTCCATATACGATGTGACCAACAACTGCAACCTGCGCTGCAAGGGCTGCTTCTTCTTCTCGTCCGACGAGCACAAGAAATCGCCGGATGAGCCGGACATCAAGAAATGGGAGGCTTTCGTCGACAAGGAAAAGGAGCGGGGCGTGAACCTCGCCATCCTTATCGGCGGTGAACCCACCCTGTTCCTTGACCGGGTCGAGGCCTTTTACAGGCGCCTGCCCACCTACTGCGCCACCAACGGCATCATCAAGGTCCCGCGGGACCGCTTCCCCGACATGATGGTGGGCATCTCCCTCTGGGGAGACGAGGAGGACGAAAAGACCCTGCGCGGACGCGATGTGTTCTCGATCTCCCGCAAGAATTACGAGGGCGACCAGTACACCTACTACCTCTACACCATAACGCCCAAGCAGATCGGCAAGATTGAAACAATCATAAAGAAGATACGTGACGCCGGCCTGAAGGTGCACATGCAGCTCCTCTCCAACGACGAGGGAGTTGACGGCTTTTCCTGGACCGAGAATGAGCTTGCCGCTGTCCGCTCCGAAATGGACGAGATGCTGGACAACTACCCGGACACGGTCATCTCGTCGAAATATTACCACGAGATCATAACCACCGGGAAGATGCTGGGCCGGTCTTTCGGGTGGAACGAGTGCCCCTCGGTGACCAAGCCCCTGGACACCCGTAACCCGCAGCCGAAGCGCCTCATCGAGTTCATCCGCTGGGCCGCCGACCTCCAGACCATGCACCGCTGCTGCACCTCTGAGACCAGGGACTGCTCCACCTGCAAGGACGGCGCCGCCCACATGAGCTGGGTCATGGTGAACAAGAGGGCCCACCTCCGTTCCGCGAAAGACCTGCAGAACTGGATCGAGGTCTACGAGATGTTCGCGAAGCTGTACAAGTTCATACCGTGGTAGAACCCCCCCGATCCGCGTTCTCAGGATGAGGTTGATGCCAACGCAGGTACAGGAGGTACCGAATGCGTTGGCCCCGAGGGGGCGCGAGGGATAATATTTTTTATTTTTGAAAACAATGCTCTTTTCCAATATTGGATAGATAAAAAGTATACCGATTATTGATCCATGCCCCCTCAGGGGGACAGGGGGGTCAAAAGAAAAATGCAGATAGCAGATCCCAAACAACCCGTTATTCTTTCTTACGACATGGTCTCCCCCCTGGGCACCGATTATGCGGCCCAGTGGGACCGCGCTGTTGCCGGCCAGAGCGGCATAGGCAGGCTCACCCGCTTCCCCTACAATGATGATTTTCCCGTGCAGATAGCCGGCCAGGTCCCGGACATCGACGTGGCCCCCTATCCCTTCCTGTCGCCGCGGGAAATGGCCCACTGGACCTCGCCGATTTTCAGGAATGCCATGCTGGTGGTCCACCGGGCCCTGGCAAAGAGCGGCATCGAGATCACACCGGAGCTCGCGCCCCGGACGGGCATCACCTTCAGCACCGCCGTAGGCGGACTTGACGCGGTCATAGCCGCGGACCGCCTGATGGTGAAGGACAACAGGCTGCCGAACCCTTTCACGAACCCCAACTCCTGCATCAACATGGTGGGGGGCAAGGTCTCGATACTGACCGGCGCCACCGGGCCGATCACCGCGACCATCACCGCCTGTGCCACCGGCTCGACCTCCATGATCATCGGGTCGATGTTCCTCCGCCAGGGACTTGCCGACATGGTCATCTGCGGCGCCGTTGATTGTCCCCTGGTGGAACCGATCGTGGCCGGCTTTGCCACCATGAACGGGGCCTTCAAGGAAAAGAAGGACAGGCCGGAGGATCCCCGCTCCGCGAGCCGACCCTTTTCAGCGGACCGGCGCGGCTTCGTGGTTTCCGAAGGCGCGGCCAGCATCATCATCACCACACGGGAATTCGCCGATGCCCACGGTCTCGATTACAGTCTGGCCATAGCCGGATATGCCATGACTTCCGACGCATACCATTTCGTGGCCCCCAACCCGGACACGGTAACGCGCTGCATGGCGGAGAGCATTGCCGCGGCAGGCGTCAAGCCGGAAGACATCGACGCGGTGAATGCCCACGGCACCTCAACCAAGATCGGCGACAAGGTGGAATTCGACGCGCTGGCGAAGGTATTCGGATCAGCCATCCCCCCGGTATCAGCGAACAAGTCCCAGATCGGCCATGCCATGGGCGCCTCCAGCGGCATAGAATCGGTCTTTGCCATGGAGGGAATGATGAAGGGCCTGGTGCTCCCCACCATCAACTATAACAACGATCCGGAAATCCCCATCGACTGCGTTCCCGAAGGGGCCCGGAAGCTCGACCAGGAATTCGTCCTCAAAAACGCCTTCGGCTTCGGCGGGTGCAATTCCTGCATCGTGTTCCGCCGGGTGCGGTAGCCAGTTTTTGCGACGCGAAGAGCCAAAACCACTTTCATCGTTAACACATAAGGCATAAGCAATGGTCTGCATATCAGACATTCACTTCGGGGCAAACATTTCTGCTCATATTTCGATCTTCATTGAAACCGCCTGCGATACGGCCCTGAACCCGGACAGGACCGTGATCATAGCCGGGGACATGACCCAGCACGCCACGGAGCCGGAATACCGTGACGCAGCGGAGCTGCTGCGAAAGCTCCTTGACGCAAAACTTTGTGTCGTGCTGACGCCGGGGAACCATGACTTCGGGGACTGGATCGGGGAATACCTCTACACCAACCATGCGGCGAGAAACAGGTACCGCTCGCTCACGGAGCCGGTCTTCAGCCAGAAAGAAATAATCGCCGTGGATGACTGCGACTCCGTCATGCGGTGCGGAGACAACATCTTCGTGTCCCTGAGGAGCACCCACCGGGGCAAGGCCCACTCCCTGGGCATCCTCGGCATCAACCGCATCAGGAAAAAGCAGGTGGATTGGGCGGCATCGCAGCTTGAGTCAATGGACACCGAGGGCGCCCTTATTCACCTGGTGACGCACCGGAGCCTCTGGAAGGAGTCCGGGGACCGCCACAAGGGCCTGTACCGGCCGACCTACATAGAAAAGAGCCTGCTGGAGAGATTCAAGTTTCACTCCGTCATCCACGGACACAACCACCGCTATCTCTTCGCCAGCACGTCAACGCCCCGCCTGGGGATCCCGGTGATCAGGCTCTCGCTGCCGACCATCTCCGCCAGGAACAGGAAAAACCGGATCGGCTTTGTGAGGTGGGACGCGCCGTACCGGGAGATACCGGAATTCATCGCGTTATAATAACGGGTCGCATCACTCTTTCTGCCTTCTGCCGGGAGACGTTTCAAGGCATATCATGCAGATGTCATCCTTGAAGGTCTCACACTCCCTGAACTTCACCAGTTCCGCGAATATCGATTGCACGAATTCCCTGCTGGGCTTTTTCGCATATTTCAACACAACCCTGTCCAGGACCGAAGAAAACTCTACCTTTGGCCTGGAAATGCTTCTCGCCTCGATCAATCCGTCGGTGTAGAGCAGCAGCTTTGCGTTGGCAGGCAGAACGTCCCTCTGGTTCCTGAGGGGGTGGTGGAATTTCGTCATTTCAGCGGACCTGAACACGGCGAGGGGGAGCGCTGTAACCGCCTTGAGGGTGCGCACGGTTTTATCGCTGACGACCAGAGGCAGATGATGACCCGCATTGGCATAGGTGATCTTCCGCGTGTGGTAATCATAAACGCCGTAAAAAGCCGTGATGTAATTTTCCCCCGTTTTATCGTTCAGGAAATCGTTCAAGTGGTGCAGCAGCTTGGCCGGATCGTTTTTCAGCCTGCTCGATTCAAGGATGAGCACCTTCATCATCGCGGTTATCAGGGCCGAGGGCATGCCGTGCCCGGATACGTCGCTTATGAAAATGCCTATCTTGTGCGGTTCCCTGAACCTGATGAAATCGTAAAAATCGCCGCCCACGGCCTCCATGGGACGGTATAGAGAGTAGATGCCGCTCACGGGCGCTTCCCGGGGAACAAGCTGCTGTTGTATGATCCTGGTCATGTTCAATTCCGTGGTCATGGTCTCGTTCCTGTCGAGCAGCTCCTTCCACTCCTCTTCAATCTTTTGCTGCTTGGTGGCGATCAGCAGCCTTTGCAAAAAGTCCTTCCTGGAATAGGCCTCGATATAATAGTTAGCCATCATCCCCAGAATATTTGCCGATACGAAAAAAAAGTTATTGCTGATTAGATTATTGATGAAGTCCTGCGCCCATGGACCATGATGCCAGATCAATTCACTTGCGGAATAAGCCGCGACCAGGGTCCAGCAGACAGCCGCCGCGTTCCTTAACCGCAGCCGCGCAAGGGTATAACTCCACGCAAAGACAAGCATGAGTCCTGCGAAATAGTACACCCTGGTTACACTGTCTCCCGTGAGAATGATGATGGATATTATACCGAAACCGACCGTTAGGACGGCAATGCAGACAACCAGCTGGTTTATTTTCTTGAACACGGGCAGATAGGTAGAAGCGAATACCAGCATAATCACCGGGCAGACAACTGCATACCTGACTATCCACACCTTGAAAAGCGAAAGCGGAGAAATGAAAAAGTCCAGGATGCCGAAGGCAGCATACAGTATCAGCGCCACCAGCAGGGCAGCCCGTATGGTGCCGATCGATTTCTGGAAATAATCGTCTTTGAACTTCTCTTCGAAGTCGTCCGGAAACACAAGGGGGGTACGTTTCAGGTAACGATTTATTTTTTCTTCCAGCCGGTTCCTCCTTCAGCCCCTGATTTTCACCTAAGGTTGTCACAGCTGTTTGATGATATTAAACCGGAGCCGCATCAAGACTCCCTTTCTATGGAAGCAGGATATAATAAAGCAGTTAAACAATCAAGAAAATAATTCATTGCCGCCCGCTCCCCTGGTCCTATGCAAGCAGGAATTTCGGCCCAGGGGATATCCCAACGATTTCTGCATCCAGGCGGAGGCCGCTCCGCTATTCGGTCATGATCTCGATGCCGAACAGGTGAAGGACCAGGGCCACGGCTCCGATCCCGATAAAAAGCATCCCGAACATGTAGATGGAGAGCCCGGTCCGCAGCTCCAGGTCCACAACCATCCGCGCTTCCTTGGGCTTACCGCGCTCGTACAATATATCGATCTCCTGGCCGTCAAGAGCGGTCCAGCCGGAGTTCCCGCCCTTTGAGATAATCCTGTATGTTTTTCCGCCCTCGTCGGCAAAGGTGGCCGTTAACGAGACGCAGTCATCGTCATCCGCTAGGACACGGGCAATGCCCCGGGTCTTTACGCCATTGCGCAGGAGCGAGCGCCAGCGGAGATATTCCCTCAGGCCGAAGGCGAAGGAGAACACACCGCATCCGATGAATATCGAACTGAAAATATACACATCATGAAAGCCGAACATGGCGGATTCCCGATAAACATTGCCATCAGAACAATCTTCTGTTATTCCATCACTGTAAATCTTCCTGTCAAATGGTATTTTGGTGTTGAATTATGTCGTCACTGCAACATGCACCTAAAAAGTCATTGACTCTTTTTTCATTATACTGTTATGTTCAATCAATTCATCCACAGCACAAACAAATATGATCAGTTATAATCGCTATAATACGCTTCGTGTTAAGGGTATTATTATCTTGTCCATTGCCGCCGTTATCTCGGCGGTGATTGCCTGCTCGAACACCCACAGCAAGACCGACCTGGTTACCATAACCGGTGTGAATGAATACTACACCGATGCGGACGCGGCCGGGGGACGCAGGACCCTGGAAACAACCATCCACGTGACGATGACCCACAGCAGTCATGAGAAAGCCAACGTCCCCTGCGTAACCTGCCACCATAAATTCAACAACGAAGAGCGGATAAAAAAGTGCGCTTACTGTCACAAGGGTCTTAACGGCGCCAGGATGTTCCACACCTTCTGCATTAAATGCCATGCTGATAAAAACAAGGGCCCGGTCCGCTGCAACGAATGCCATATTGAGAAAAAGGACACGCGGGTTTATAAAGACATCGAAAAGATGTACAGAAAAACCTTTATCTTTGGCAAGAAGAGCCATAAGGCCCATGAAGACGCAGCGGTCGAATGCAATCTGTGCCACCATGACGCCGGCAAGGAAAAAAACAAGAAAAAATGCGACGCCTGCCATGTCGGCAGATCCAGGATGGTCATTCTCCACTATTTCTGCAAAGACTGCCACAAGAAACAGGGCGGCCCCGTACGGTGCCAGGAATGCCATGCCGGGGTCGAATCCGAATACCAGAGCGTAAAAGACATCATACCCCTGGAAAAAACAGGGCACCGCCTGCCCCAGATACAGTTCAACCACAAGGCCCACGTGGAGGAATACAACACGGAATGCGTCGATTGCCATCACCTTGGATCAATGAAAAAATGCTCATCGTGCCACGGGAAAAAAGACGAAGACGCCATCATCAATCTCAAGGCCGCATTTCACCAGCAATGCCACGAATGCCATCGGCGCACAGCGGGCCCCCAGGCCTGCCATAACTGCCACAAGGAAAGGAACTAGGGGATCACTCTATCCCCGGGGAGGCCATTCATGAACCTGATTAAACGCCTGTACGATTGGGTAAAAAACATCAGCATTCGCAACAAGGTCAAATACACCCTTCTCGGCGTCTGCCTCATTATCTCCCTTATCTTTGTCGCGGTGAATTACTTCCTGACCGGATCATGGATCCAGGACCTGGTCCTCCAGAACTACAGCGAAATAGCCACCAAGCAGTTTGAATTCATAGAATACTGGATGGAGCGCCGCGCCGAGCATATTGAGAAATTTTCAAAGGCTCCGATAATCGTCGAAGCGGCGGATCAGCTTGACCGGGGCGGAAGGCTCAACCCGAATACCCGGGGAGCGCTCAAAAAATATCTCGACGAGGTGATGTACGATCAGGGCACCTACACCTGGATCATTCTGATAGACCGGAAGGGGAACATCGGCGCATCCACTGACAACCGGGGCGGCATTCCGGGGAAAGACCTGTTCAGCCAGATACCCAAGCGTCAGGACATTCACGTACTCAAGTCATATGTGGAGACCCGTCACGGCAAAAAAGTCGTGGTCCAGCCGGTGAGCTTCCCGGTATTCGGCCCGAACAGAACGCTGCATGGATACGTTATCTGCGGCATAAACATGAGCGTCATGGATGATTCCCTGAGCATCATCAACCTGGGGAAAAACGGCAATGCCTATATTGTTGACGGGACCGGCAGAGTAATATGCTCTTCCAGTGATTACGAATTCAAGAAATCCCTCGCCGTGCTGAATGATTATTATGTCACCAACAGCGATCCCGGGCGTTACGAGGGATACCGGCTCCTTGACCAGGATTCCCGCCAGCTGGTAAAAAGCGTGTCAACATGCCTGGCAAAAGGACACGCCGGCCACGACATCTACGCCAACCACGAAGGTAGGCAGGTCATCGGCATTTGGAAATGGCTCAGCTATTTCCAGTGGATGTTCCTCATTGAAATTGATAAAAGCGAGGCCTTCACGGCTATCACGAAAACAATAATCATTTACCTCATTATCGGCGGTGTCTTCATCGCCTTCTCCGTTCTGGTCGCCATTCGCGTTTCGCGGGACATCAACAGGTCCATAACCTCCTTCATGGAATCCTTCGGCAAGGGGGCCCTGGGGGACCTGTCCGTCCGCTACCCGACATCGGAAAAATCACACATCAAGGTCTATCAGAAGGACGCCGGCGGATATCGGGAATATGACAGGGAAAAAGGCTTCTGCTTTTTCGAGATCGGCTCCATAGCCCGCCGCCTTGGCAGGGAGGTGTTGTGCAAAAACATACTGGAAAATAAATACAAGTCGTGTACCCAGTGCAAGGTCTACCAGGCAAACACCGAAAACGAAATGCACAGCCTGGGAGTCTGGTTTAATCTTTTTATCGAGAAGATAAGCGATGTCGTCAGGAGCACGATGACGCTGTCGCACGAGCTTTTTTCGTCCTCCGACGAGCTGTCCATAACCATCAGCGAGTTCTCCGACAATGCCAACACCCAGGCAACATCGGCAGAGGAGATCATGGCCACGGTCGAGGAACTGACGGCAGGCTTTGACCACATCACCGACCGGGTCAAGGAGGAGAACATCAGCCTCAGAACGATGATGCACCGGGTCGACGAGCTGACCAGGATCATCGACAGGATGGGCGAGAAGGTCAGGAGCACGCAGATAAACACCGACGAGTTCACCGACAAGGCAAAGCACGGGGAGCAGATGCTCAACGACATGAACCATTCGATGATGAAGATCAGCAGCAGCTCAAACGAGGTCATGAGCATAATCCAGATCATCGACGGCATATCGGAGCAGATCAACCTCCTCGCCCTGAACGCCTCCATCGAAGCCGCGCGCGCCGGCGAGGCCGGCCGTGGTTTCGCGGTGGTCGCCGATGAAGTTTCAAAGCTGGCGGACCAGACCGCGTCAAGCCTCAAGCAGATAGACTCCCTCATCAAGGCGAACAACAGCGAGATAAAAAAGGGCCTGTACAGCGTGCAGGACACCGTGGAGACCATCGCCGTCATCATCGAGGGGTTCAACCTGATAAGCACCATGATGAAGGAAGTCTCGGAAATAATGAAAGTGGAGCTGGAGACCAAGGCCACGGTCATGGATGAGATGGACAGCATCAGGGAACGGTCCGAGGCCATAGAAAACGCGACCCACGAGCAGATGGTCGCCTCTGACGAAATCGTAAAGGCGGTCAGCATAATCAACGAAACGACCCAGCACATAGCGGCCCGGGCCGAGGAGCTCGCGGCCAACTCCGAAAACATGCGCAACGAGGCGGACCTCCTCAACATGAGCATTCAGTACTTCAAGGACACCGGCACGGAGGAATAGCCGGGAACGGCTGGCCTGACGAGGGAATCTCACCGTAGCACGCCGGGGGGATCGATCGCGACGCCCCTTTTCCTGCGACACACAAAGGGCGGGAGGCACCAAAAAAATTTTGGTTGTTAAATATTCCCGCCTTTCCTAATAATGACATGTTTTTTTATTGCAATGTAATAACCGGGCCGTTATAGAGAAAAAATTATGAAAGCGCCGAAAAACAGAAGGGTCTATGTCATAGGGTACGGTGCGGCGACCCCCCTCGGCAGCACCTTCGAAACCTCGTGGGAACGGGCCGTGCGCGGCGAGGCCGGATTCAGGACTGTGACCCGCTGCCACGTCCAGACCGCCTGCAACGTGGTGGGGGAGATCCCCGACTGGGACCCACGGGCCCTTGATTTTGCCGATGAGAAGGAGATATACAACTGGAACGCGGATTTCGTGCTCCTTACCATGGCGGTCTGTCAGGAAGCGCTGCGGGACGCCCGGCTGGAGATAAACGCCGAAACCGGCCCCCGCACCGCCTGCCTCATCGGTTCGGCCCTGAACGGCTCCGACGCGTACCGCGTCGCCATGGAGAACTACGTCAACCACGGTCCCCTGAAGATCAGCCCCTATCTGCTGCCGAACCTGTGCGCGAACCTTCCCTCCGGCAAAGCGGGGATGCTCCTCGGCTTCACCGGCCCCATATTCTCGCCCGAGGGGGCATGCGCCTCCGGTAACTACGCGATCGGTGTCGGCTCCCGGATGATACGTGACGGTGATGTCGATTTTGTCCTCGCCGGCGGCGTCGACACCTGCATCATACCGGAAATCATCCACGGTTTCGAGAACATGAACGCCACCATCAAGATCAAGCACGGCGACCGCGCCTTCGATAATCCCGCTCAGGCATCACGTCCGTTCAGCGCCGACCGGAGGGGCTTCGTGCTTTCCGAGGGGGCAGGGGTCATCGTCCTCGCAGCCGACGACATGGTCGAACATTACGGGCTCACGCCCAGGGCGGAGGTGCTGGGGATCGGCTGGAATTCCGACGCCCATCACATCACCCGCCCCAACAAGGAAACCATTGTCCGCTGCATCCGCATGTCCATAGAAGACGCGGGCCTGGAGACCCGGGACATACAGTACGTCAACGCCCACGGCACGTCAACGCCCAAGGGCGACATCACGGAGGTTGAGTGCCTCAGGGAAGTATTCGGCAACCACCTGGAAAAGATGCCCGTGTCATCCAACAAGTCCCAGATCGGCCATACCCTGGGCGGGGCGGCGGCCATCGAGGCGGCCTTCGCCATAGAGGGCATGCGCCGGGGCATCATCCTCCCGACGGTGAACCATATCCCCGATCCCGAGATGGACGGCGTTGACGTGGTCCCCAACGAGGCGCGGCGGCAGAACCATGAGCTGATCCTTTCAAACTCCTTCGGCTTCGGCGGCACCAATTGCTGCGTCGTCTTCAGGGGGGTGTAGCGTGAAACCGAAACCCTTCATTCCGGAACAGTTTAACGGCGACGGCCATTTCGTGCGGGACAGGATAAGCGGCCAGGTGTGGCACCGGTGCCAGCACCGGACCCTGTACGCGGACACGGACCGCTCCGAGGTGGTGTACCATTCCAATTACCTGCGCTATTTCGAGCTCGGCAGGGCGTCCCTCATGCGCGACGTTGCCTATCCCTACCGTGAAATCGAGGACAGCGGCTTCGTGTACCCCATCATCGACCTGGGCATCACCTTTTACAAGCCCCTCTACTACGACGACCTCATCTGGATACACACCCGGCCCATCGAGCTTGAGCGGGTCAAGCTGAAGTTCGACTACCTCATCACCCATGCAGAGACCAGCGAGCTTATCTGCCGCGGCTTCACCAAACACTGCGCCCTGAACAAATCGGGTATGCCGGTGGCGGTGGACGCGAAGACGGTCCACCTATGGAAGACCTTCCCCAAATAGGCGGAAAACGGAGAATTCCCCTGAAGCTGCCGGTGGCCGATTACCTCCGCGACCATCTGTTTAACGGCAGGGCCGTATTCCCCGCGGTAGAGGCCATGCAGGTCCTTGCCGGATCGGCCCGGGACGCGGTCCCGGGACTTGACGCGAGCGTCATCGCCGGCGCGGACTTCAACAAGTTTCTGTTTATCGATCCGGCCATGGCGGTGCTTGAGGCCTTCAATGAACTCGAAAGAGACGGAACCGGGGATATAATCTCCAGGCTGGTCACGATCAGGAAGCAGGGCACGACCTCCATCACCCGCGCCGTCGGGCATGTGGCTCTCCGCTTTCCCGGAGCCCGTCCATCCATCACCGCTCCGCCCCTGGACGTCACCCTCGGCCTGGAAGGCATATGCCTTCATCCCGACAAGGAGCTGATTTACCGCGACCTGGTGCCCTTCCTGCCCGCCTACCGGAATATTGAAAAGCTGCACGTGTCGGATCAGGGAGCCCTGGCCCTGGTGAGCGGCGGCACCGCGGAGGCCCCCGGGGAGCCCCTGGGGTCCCCCTTCCCCCTGGACGCGGCCTTTCACGCGGCCTGCGTGTGGGGACAGCGCTACGCGGACATCGTGGGCTTCCCGGTCCATATCGACGAACGTGTGATATTGAAAAAGACAGTCCCCGGCGGCACCTATATCAGCAGGGTGACCCCCAGATCGGCCGACGGCGGTCTCCTGGTGTTCGATCTCTGGATCTATGACGGCAACGGCGGCCTGTGCGAAGCGGTGCGGGGCCTTCACATGAGGGACGTGAGCGGCGGAAAGCTCAAGCCGCCCCGGTGGATAAGAGCCGGCATTGAAAAGCCCCTGGAACGCATCAGGTCGCGGTGCCGGGACATGGCCATTATTGAGCTTGATACGATCACCCCTCCGTGCGAAGGGATATTCTCGGAGGCAGAGCGGGAGCGTTCCGCCTCCATGAGGGAAAAACGCCGCCTTACCTTCTGTTCCGCCCGCCTTGCCCTGAAGAGACTATCCCGGAGAATGCCGGGCAGCGACATGACCGCGCCCCCGGAAACCATCACGACCATCAATCCCGACGGCAGGCCCCGCTGTCCCCGGACAGACGGCACCGAAACGCTGCACTGCACCGTGTCCCATGATTCCCGCTTTGCCGTGGCCGCCGTATCGGAACAGCCCATCGGTATAGACGTGGAGGAGATCACTCCGCGGGTCCTCAGGGGCCAGGAGCACTACATGAATCCCGATGAAATCGCCCTGGTCAAGGGCCATCCCCTGGGCGAGATGGAAGCGTGTCTTCGGGTCTGGTCCGCCAAGGAGGCCGTCTCCAAGGCATCGGGACTGCACCTCGTGGAAACATGGCGCAAGGCATCAGTTCAAGAAATCGGAGCTGATCAGAGTATAATTGCTGTTTATGGAAAAAAACATGAAGCCCTCCACGGGATAGCGGAGGGCCATATGGTTACGCTGGTTATAATGTAAAGAAAATTGCATTATTCAACAGTATTCATGAACTCTTTAACTTTCTTGAGGCTGCCTTCGCCCAGGGTATAGGTCATGGGCGTTGTTCCAAAATAGAGCCTGACGGCAACGACTTTAGAATTTTTTATTGCGTCTTCCATGGCCTTATTCAGCATTATCTTCGTGGACCATTCCTCATGCTGTGAGCTGGATAATTGCGTACCGCCGGTGGCATAATTTGGCTGTGACGATATTGTCGTTACATTGACCGCTGATGTTTCACCCAGCATTACGTCAAATGTCTTATCATTTACTTTAACAACGGCTTTTCTCTCCAGATCCTGGTTGCCGGCAAGATACACCAGTTTTGCCTTTGTGATATGCAGCCCGATTATTACCGGCGACATCTTATTGTTCTGTATCTCGCGGGAATATGAGAAAATGGCATATCCTCCCCCCTTGATCATGGACTCATCGGAGCTTTCCCTGAGCTGCATGGTTACGACTTTAGCATTCTTAAAATTGTCTTTTACAACCTTGATTTTACCCATACATGAGACAAGCAGAATCGGAACAAACAACAATAGAAGCTTTTTCATTAAAAACTTTCCTCCCTCGTTGAAACATGTGAATGAATGTTGAGGTACAAAAATAATAAACGACATGCTAAAAAATCAATGATAATTTTTCAGCCCCTCATTTATTTAGTGTCATGGGAATGAAATAATGACAAAATTTTTTCATATGAATAAATATGTTTGATAAAAAATGAAGGCCATGGTATCCGTATTACATGAGAATGTGTCTCAACCCGTTTCAGCAGCAGAGACCTAATAGAGATTCAGGGTATTGCAACAAGTATGAAACTCATTATTCTAATAATAGTATCCTACCTCGCCGGATCCGTGAACTTTTCCATCCTCCTGTTCATGTTCCTCGGCAAGGGGGACCCGCGGAAAAGCCACAGCGGCAACGCCGGCGTCACCAACGTGTACCGCATCGCGGGGCCCCCGTGGGCCGCGGCTGTCCTCATCCTCGACGTGGGAAGGGCCGTCATCGTCGGCCTGCTGGCGGGATACGCCCTCACTCCGGGTCAGGTCCCCTGGGCCGGCCTCGCCCTGGTCATCGGCAACCGCTATCCCTGCTTCCACCAGTTCCGGGGAGGCAAGGGTGTGGCCAATTACCTCGGCTTTTCCGCCGCGGTCACCCCGGCCGGTGCCGTGGTGTCAGCCATAACCTGGGTGCTGGTCTACCTGGTGCGGAGAGCCCCCTTCATAGCTTCCTTCGCCATGATAGCGGTCCTAGGAATGGGGACCATCGTGGCCTGCGATTACCGGCCGGCGGCCCTGGCCGGCACGGTCATAACGGTCCTCTTCATCATATTCAACCACCGGAAGAACATCGAGGAATTCATGGGCAAAAAAGAGGAGGAAGCGCCCCCCGACAGGGACGAGGGATAGATCAACCCTCCCTGAGGAGTTTCTCGCCGTTTTGTATTTTCTGTTCCTTCACGATGCGCTTCACCAGGCCGGACAGGACCGTGCCCGGTCCCGATTCGACAAAGACGGCCGCGCCGGCATCGCAGGCGGCGAGGACCGACTTCTCCCACTGCACCGGCTTTGACAGCTGTTCCACCAGTTTTTTCTTTATCCTGTCCGGGTCGCTTTCCATGGCTCCGGTGACGTTATCGATAAATTCCAGACGGGGCCTGCTGAAGGTGAATTCCGCGAGGAATTGTTCAAATTCCTCCGCCGCCGGCTTCATCAGGGAGGAATGGAACGGCGCCGACACGTTGAGCTCCACCGCCTTGCCGGACCCCCCTTCGTTTATCATCGCCACCGCCCGGGTGACCGTCGCGGTCTCGCCGGAAAGGACCACCTGCTGCGGCGAGTTGAAGTTGGTTATTTCGATCACGCCGTCCTTCGAGCATTCGGAGAGAATGGCTTCAAGCTTCGCCCGGTCGGCGCCGATGACCGCGGCCATCTTCCCCGGCGTGTTCTTTACCGCCTTTTCCATCAGTTCGCCCCTGCGGCGGACGATCCTGACCGCGTCCTTGAAATCCATGACGCCGCCGTGCACCAGGGCCGTGTACTCGCCGAGGGAATGCCCCATGACAATGTCCGCCTTATGCCCTCGGGCGTCGAGGGCCATGGCAAAGGCGGTGCCCATCACCAGCAGGGCCGGCTGGGTGTTGGAGGTGCGGGTCAGCTCATCATCCGGCCCCTCGTCGATCAGCGCGCTCAGGGGAAACCCAAGGATATAGTCCGCGGCGCTGAAGAGCTCCTTCTGCTCCGAGGTCAGGGTCCCGAGCTTGCTTCGCATTCCCACCGATTGCGATCCCTGTCCGGGAAACATGTACACCGTTTTTTGACCCATAACTTCCCCCTTCATCCCTGGTCAGCGTCAAAATACCGCATGATGGATTCGCGGTCATACTTACCGGTCGAGGTTGCCGGCATCTTCTCCACGAGCCGTATACGCCGCGGCATCGCGTACCGCTCCAGCACGCCCGACAGGAGTTTCCGCACCCGTTCCTCGTCAAGGTCCGTTTCGATTACGGCGGCAATATCGGTTCCGCGGCCCCTCCTGCCGCTCATGGATATCACGAAGGCGTCCCGAATCCCCGGAACCCCCTTTATCTTATCCTGCACGTCATTTAAATCAACCCTTTTTCCCCCGACCTTCACCACGCCGTCGGCCCTGCCGAGGAGGGTGAAGCGTCCGGTTCCGGCGGGAGCGGCCCGGTCGCCCGTCGTAAAAAAGCCCCGGCTGTCCGTCGGGAGGTCCGGCGAGACGAAGGGCGATTTGACGCAGAGGCGGTCATGGCTGATTTTCCATTCGAGGCACTCGAAGGGCTCGAGCTCCATACGGCCTGTTGCGGAGCACTTGCAGGCGATCCCTCCCGTCTCGGTGGAGCCGTAGATCTCCTCGGGGCCCACGCCGGTTTGCCGGTAAAAGGCGGCTGCGTCGTCCCTGTCGAGGGGCCCTGCGGAGGAAAAGGCGAGGCGCAGGTTCGGCGCCGAGATTTCAACTCCCTTCAGCACCCGGTAGTGGACCGGTACGCTCACCAGAATGGTGACCGGCTGTTCCTTCAGGATTGCCGCTATCTCGCCGGGAAACACGTAGGTGCCGGGAAGGACCCTTGCCGACGCGAGAAAGGGCGCCATGACGGTATAGAGGAGGCCATAAATATGATAGGGGGGCACCGTTGCCGCAACAAGGTCACTGCCGGCAAAGGCGTATTTTTCAGCCTGGTAGGCCGCCTCGGCAAAGAGGTTCACCGCGGTTTTTGACCATACCTTCGGCTTTCCCGTGGACCCGCCGGTGAAAAGCTCCATGAACACCGCCTCCGCCACCTTCGGTCGCGCTGCCGGGGGCCACTGTCCCTCCTCCGGAAGTATGCCGACAACGCCGTCCGGCAGCTCAAGGGGGCTGTCCACGATGGCATAGCGGAACCCCATGATATCGCGCATTTCGGCAAGGACCTGGGGAGAGAGCGAATAGGGTAGGATGCAGACAGGACCGCCGGCAAGGGACGAGAGCATGGCAGAGGCTATGATGCCGCGGTCCTCGGTGCAGATGCATACCGGCTCCCCGTCTGATTCCAGGGTGGAAAAGCGGTCTACGAAGCCGGCGGCATGGCTGTAGCATGCGCGATAGGTACAGCCCCCCGCAACGAATTCCTTATCCGGTTCCGCCGGTCCCTCCATGAGGCGGCGGATCAATGCTGCAATATCGGTCATAGGGGGTATTGATGCGGATATGTTTGATAATATCAAGGAAAAAATTTCATGCATCCGGGAATGATTTGCAGTATTATGGCGCCGCAGACAGGACATAAAGATTATCGAAGGCCGCCGATCAATAATCGGGTAGTTATTACTGTGAACCATTCCCTTCGTTCAGAATCCCGGTGCCTCCTGGCAAGTGACACCATCTTGATTTACTGGCCCCGTGTCCCGTACAGCGCGAAAATCGTCAGATACAACAACATCCCTGCCGCGCCTGGCGTAAAGCACATCACGGACAGCCCCGCGTCAGCCGGTTGAACCGGCACAGCGATACATCCGGCAACCCTGTTCCATTCTGTGATGCGGGACTGCGGCAGCAGGTTCAAGAATTTTATTGTTGACCTTTTATTTGCGGTAAATGATCCTTTGAAAATTAAAATTTTCCCAGATTTATATCCATGCTATTTAATTCACTTGAATACATACTATTATTTTTACCTATAACGGTAGCAACCTATTTCATACTCAACCATCGCGGCCGGGCTTCCACAGCCCGGGCATGGCTTCTCTTGTGCAGTCTTTATTATTACAGTTATTGGAACATTGCCTACCTCCCTCTTCTGCTTGGCTCGATACTCGTCAATTTCGGGCTTGGGCGGGCGTTGAACAATGCCGGCGGCATGATGAAGAAGGTTCCCCGGATGGCGATCCTGTGGTGCGGGATACTCTTCAACGTCGGGCTACTTGGCTATTTCAAATACACCGATTTTTTTATTTCCACCATCAATTCAGCCTTTAATGCCCGCATCGGACTGCTGAATATAGCTTTACCGCTGGGAATCAGCTATTTCACCTTCATCCAGATATCGTTCCTCACCGCCGTTTACCGGGGGCACTGCAAAGAGACCAACATCCTGAACTACGGACTGTATGTATCCTTTTTCCCCCAGGTCATGTCCGGCCCTATCGTATATCACGGGGAAATGATGCCGCAGTTTACCGATCCGAAAAACCGCAGGATCAACTATGACAACCTCATGAAAGGGGTGCTGATCTTTTCCATAGGCCTTTTTAAGAAAACGGTTATTGCCGACAACCTGGCGTTATGGGCGGTTCAGGGATTTGATCAAGCTCAGTCCCTGAACTTTTTTGAAGCCTGGTTCACGTCACTATCCTACACCTTTCAGCTCTATAATGACTTCAGCGGCTATATTGACATGGCCAATGGCGTCGCTCTGATGCTGAACATCAATCTTCCTCTTAACTTCAATTCTCCCTATAAAGCGACGAGCATCCAGGACTACTGGCGGCGGTTCCATATAACGCTCATCCGATTCCTCAGGGATCACGTATACATACCGCTGGGCGGAAGCAAGAGAGGAAATTTCCGCGTCTACCTCAACATCGTCATTATCTTCATCATCGCCGGGGTCTGGCACGGGACGCTCATTTCTTATATACTCTGGGGCCTTTTAAGCAGCGCCGCAATGATCATACACCGCATATGGAGCCGTTCCGGCATGCGGATGAACAAGTATCTGGCCTGGTTCGTAACCTTTAATTTCGTCAACTTCGCGAACCTCGTATTTAGATCGACAAGCCTCCGGGACACCGGCAAGATACTGCGCGGCATGCTGGGAATGAACGGCATCATGCTCTCAGAGAAGCTGAGCGGAATTCCCGTCCTGAATGCAAGCGGCATCTCCTTCGGCAAATGGCTTAATAACATCGGCGGGGACAAATTCTACCTTATATATTTTATAGTGGGAGCGGCATTGATCGCCTTTCTCGGCAAAAACGCCCGGGAGCTGTCGGAACAGATGAAACCGAATATCAAGTGGGCCCTTTTCACGGCCCTGGTTCTGAGCCTGGGACTTGTACACATGACACAGGTCAGGGTTTTCCTCTATTACAATTACTGAGAAGATTATGCTGGACATGGAAAAAAAATACTGGCTGATAAAAACGGGACTCCTCACGCTTATCCTGCCCGCAATAATCATGGGATTCAATTACTTCATGGATCCCCTGTGGTGTTTCGACATCTCGCACCAGTACAACCAGTTCCAGGTCCAGATCAACGAGCGAAGACAGAAAACAAATTACATCACCTATCACGATTTCAATTACCGGGGCCTGCTGATCGGATCCAGCCGGACCACCTTCATATCGCAGTATGCCTTCAAGGGCCTCCCCGTGTACAATTATTCAGTGAGCAGTTTAAGAGTCGACGAGCTGTCAATCCTGACAGATTACGCAAAAAAAAGGAATGGCAGGGACTTCGATTACATTTTTTTGGGCCTTGACTTTGAAAATGCCCGCCTGCATAAACCAGAGGAAATACGGTACGGCTCCGTCTCCGAGATCATTGAAGATACCAACTCGCTCCTTTACAGACTGAAGACACTGATAAGCATAGACACCGCCAAGCATTCCTGGCAGAACCTTCAGAACTACCGCCGCGGGACCCCGCGCTATTACGACCGCAACAATGTTGTTCATATCGGAAAACTCACCAGGGAGACGCTGCTCAGCATCTATTCACTCTGCATGAAAGAATACACCGACAAGACCAAGCCCCCCTACCACCACTTCATTTACCATGAGCGGTACAAGAAGTACCTTGAGCGGTTCAAAAAGGAAAACCGGCGGAGTAAAATCATCGTAATCCTCACTCCCGCATCGGTGCCGGTGATGGAGCTGATTGTCGCCTACGGCCTTCTTGACAACTATTTCCGGTGGATATCCGAGGTTATCGATGTCTTCGGCGAGGCCTACCTGTTCATGTACCCGAACAGTGTCACCAGTGACTACTTGAACAGCTTTTTCGATCCGAGCCACATGAAGCCGCACGTGGGGGACATGATTGTTGATTTCATATATAACAAGAATTCCCGTGCCGATTCCGATTTCGGAATGCTGATAACCAGGGCAAATATCAAGGAAAAACGCCCTCTCCTGGAACGGCTCATGAAAAACGCCCGCGACCGGGAACTCAAATCATATATCAGCAGAGAACCCGCATTATTGCGGGTTCACAGAAAACCTTCCTTTCAGCCGGTCAAGAGCGGCTCCTGAGCAGCACGATCGACCAATCGTTTCTGATGCTGTCGAGAAGATCTCTGCTTTTAATCAGCGGGAGGGAAGTTCCGGCGTATCAGTCGCGTGACGGCTCGAAATTCTTGCGCGCCGCGGCAAAGGACGGCAGGTGCCTGACCAGGTACCAGAGGCTCCACCGGTGCTGCCAGAGCCGTTTCGCGAATTTCCGGCGCCACGCCCGGTCAGAGTAGAAGCGCTTCACGTGCTCGTTGTAGAGATGGTCAAGGCGCTCCCGTGAGGAAATACCTTTCGGCACGAACACGAAGTTGAGGCAGTTCATCTGCTGCCAGTCGTTTTCCAGGGTCCCTTCCTTCTCGATGCCGGCCCAGATGGGGGCGCCGGGGAAGGGCGTGAACTTGGCCATGTTCATGTCGTCCAGCCCCAGGGACATGACGAAGTCGCTGGTCGCCCGTACCGACTCCTCGGTCTCGCCCGGAAGGCCCATCATGAAAAGCCCCTTTGCTCGGAGACCCTGTTTCTGTATCCGGGCCACGGTGTCGCGCACGGCGTCGAGCTTCACCCCCGCCTTGTGGCGCTTCAGCATCTCCGGGTCCGCCGATTCGATGCCCACCGACACCATCAGGCACCCTGCCTTTTTAAGGAGGGCCAGGAGGGCGTCATCGGCGTGGCCCACGCGGACCGCGCAGTTAAAATTCATCCTCAGCGGTCTCGTGATAAGGAGCCTGCAGAGCTCCTCGATGCGCTCCCGGTTCATGGTAAAAAGGTCATCGTAGATATTGACGTGGCGCACGCCGAAATCGGCGCGGAGGTGCTTCATGTGCTCGTAAATGTACCCGGCCGAGTTGTAACGGAACCCCCGCCTGAACACGGAGCGGTCGCAGTAGGAACACTGGTAGGGACACCCGCGGCTGGTGATCATGGTCGCGCCGGGCGCCTTGACGTAGCTGAAAAGGGGCAGGTTGTAGCCCCGGGGAAAGCCGGCCAGTTTTCCATAGGCCGGAAAGGGAAGCGAGTCAAGGTCCGCCACATGGACACGGGGCCGGTTGACCGTAACGCCCCTCCCGTTCCTCCAGGCCAGGCCGTCGATGGACTTTGGATCCCGGCCGTCGGCCAGCTCCGCCATGGTGATTTCCCCTTCGCCGAGGCAGAGATAATCGATCTCGCGGTACTCCTCGAGGAGTTCTCCTCCCAGGGCTGAAATATGGACGCCGCCGAACACCGCAATAACGCCGGGCAATTTCTTCTTCACCAGGGAAGCAAGGCGGTACCCGTCCAGGAACCCGGAGGTCGTCGCGGAAATGCCGACCATGTCCGGCCTGAGGGCCGCCACGGCAGCCGCGTTTTTTTCCGTCCCCTGAAGGGCCCCGGGGCCCAGGCAGTCGTGCACAAAGACCTCGTGGCCAGACCGCTCCAGGAACGAGGCGATGGACAGGAGCCCCAGGGGCGCCATCCGGTTCGCGACGGCGGCAAGGTCTTTCATTCCCTTGATCCAGTTGGAACCTGCGGGATGTACCAGGACAATTCTCATGAAGATATGAAATGGAGAGTGTGAGGAATAATGTCAAGGACTATAACTGGCATACGGCGCCCCCGGAAGCAGTTCAGCCCTTATATGAGGCCCCGCCCATGTACCGATCATGTTATATTGAGCCTCGATTTAAGATAGGCCGCATATTTCCTGCCGACCGGGAGAACGCTTTCATCATCATCCTTGAGGTGGGCTATATACTGTCCCCCGATATAGTATTCCATCTCGGCAATAAAGCGAATATTAACAAGGTACTGCTTGTGGATCCTGACAACGTGCTCTGCCGGTATTTTTATCTCCAGGTCCTTCAGCATCAGGGGGATCTCCACAGCCCCTGACACCGTGTGGAGGACCGAGTTTTTGCCCCGCGAGCACGCATACACGATGTCGCCGAAGGGCACGATGCGGTGCCTGCCGCCGTCACGGTAGGCAAGGCCCACACCCGGGGAAGCACTGTCCGCCTTTTTTCTTCTGGCCGATGCGTCCTGAAGGTTTAAAAACTTCTCCACCGACCTGTTAAAGCGCTTCATGTCAAAGGGCTTGAGAAGAAAGTCCACGGCGCCCACGTCAAAGGCGCGTGTCGCGTAGGTGTCGTACGCCGTGGTGAATATCACGTAGGGAACCCTCTTCAGTCGCTCCAGCACATCGATCCCCGACATGCAGGGAAGGTTGATATCCATGAATACGAGATCGAAATCCTGGCCGGAGAGCTTCGCCAGCGCTTCCTCGCCGCTCCTGGCGATGCCGGACAGCTGCAGTTCCGGCCGCGTCACCAGGTAGTCCACCAGGAGTTCCCTCGCGGGGACTTCATCCTCAGCGATAAACACCGAGAATATCCTTTCACTGCTTCCGTTCATGTCATGCTCCGTTACAAGCCGATATTTTTTCCTTATCGCAGGAAAACGAGAGGCTCACCTTCGCGCCTCCCTCCCCGGCGCCTTCAATGCTCAGCGCCACGTCATGAAAATAATAGTTCAGGCGATTGCGTATGTTCCCCAGGGAACGGGAAAAGAGGTCGCCGCTGCCGGGCCCGGGTCCGTTATCAGCTACGGTTATCAGTATATGGCCGTTTTCCTCCCCGGCATCGATGCTGACATGTCCCCGGGACCCGCTCCTCCTCAGCCCGTGCTTCAGGGCATTTTCCGCCAGGGGCTGAATAGTGAGGGGCGGTATGCGTATTGTTGAAAAATCGCCCCGCCGCTCCAGGGCATAGGTCATGGTGTCCCTGAACCGGAGTTTCTCCAGTTCCAGGTAGTTTTCCACGAATTGCCATTCGGCGTCAAAGGGTATCAGGGAAAGAAATGAATAATCGATCAGGAAGCGGTAATTATCGGCCAGCATGATGACGGCCTGATCCGCCAGCGCCCGATCCCTGCCGATGAGTGCATGGACCGTATTGAGGGAATTGAACAGGAAATGCGGGTTCATCCTCTCCTGGAGAAGCTTGTACTTCGCCTCGTCAAGGTCATGGACCGTTTTCCTCAGAGAGACCAGCGTCCTCACCCTGGCGAGGAGCTCTTCTCGGCGAACCGGCTTTGAGATATAATCATTAGCGCCGCATTCAAAGCCGGCGACCAGGTCTGTTATGCCGTAGCGCGCCGTGAGAATTATAACCGGAAGCTCGACCAGGCTAAAGCGCTTTCTCGCCTCGGCGCACAATTCAAGGCCCGACATCCCCGGCATCATGAGGTCGAGAATCATGAGGTCGTGGGGACCCTGACGCAGCTCCTCAAGAGCCGCCGTGCCGCTCGAAGCGACCTTAACGGCATAGCCGTCACCGGACAGATGGTTCTGCATCACCTGCAGATTGACGATATCATCATCCACCACGAGTATGCGCCCCCGATCCCTGCCCCCCGCGCCGGCGGTTACCGCGGATCCACGGTGCCGGGCGCACTCTTCCGTCGTCCCGTTACAGCACTGGACAGAGCCGGCGGCGATCCCTTCATTCTCACCGCCGGGGCTGAGGGGTAGGGTAAAGGTAAAAACCGCTCCTCCGCCATGAACCTGCCCGGCCCATATCGATCCCCCATGAAGTTCCACAATCTTACGGGTTACGGAAAGGCCGATACCGGCGCTCCTGGGGAGCACCGTTGTCACCCTGTCCGGCTCATCCCCGCATCCAAACACGCAGGCTATTTTATCAGGATGTATGCCGGGTCCCGTGTCTGAAACCGATATTTCAACCCACCCTTCCCTGCCGGACGGCCTGGCTTCGATGACAACGCTTCCCGAAGGAGTATGCTTCACCGCGTTGCCTGCCAGGTTGTACAGGACCTGCTGCAGCCGGTTCTCATCGGCCAAAACGGGGGGCATCCCTGCGGGAATTGCATTGATAAGGGCAAGGCTCTTGGCTCCCGCCAGGGGCCGCACAAAGGCCAGCACGACATCGGCAAGGGCCTTCATGTCCACCGGTCCGCGGTTCAGGACAATATCGCAATTCTTCAGCCGGGCAAAATCGAGAAGGTCATCAACCAGCAAGGCCAGGCGCCGTGAGCTGGCAATGACCAGGCCCAGGTTGAACTTTGACTCAAGGCTCAACATGCCGGAACGCCCATCGACCATTGATTCCGCAATGCCGATGATGCCGTTCAGCGGCGTCCTGAGTTCATGGGACACGGTCGCAAGGAACTCATTTTTCATGGCATCCATGGCCTCAAGCCTTCTATTCTTCACCTCCAGCTCAACGGTGAGATTCTCAACGTCGCCCAGTGTCCGGGAAAACCGCCGGGAAAGGAGGAAGGCCTGCAGAACAATGAAGAACAGGAGCCCGCAGGGCACCAGGTAGCCGGTCCGGATGATCATGTTGTTGTGGAGAAAATCATTGAGAACCGCGGCAAACATGATGATGAACCCGCCGGTAAAGGGAACGGCCCCCTCCCGCCCGCGCGCAACCGCCTTCGACAGCGCGGCGAGTCCGTACAGGCAGATGACAGCCGAGAGCACCTGGTAGGGAACCATGGTGTGGGTGTAAAGACCAGGCCCGACCGCAATAACAGCGCAGATGAAAAGGATCGCCGCGGCAACGATACCGGACAGGACCTTTTGAGAGAATTCATCCGGGAAGAGGGTAGAGATAAAAAGAAAGAAGGCGGGGACGCCGGCATAAAACGACAGGTATTCCATTTTCAGGATGCCTTCCCAGGGAATCCAGGGTGCCATGCGGACGGCATAATATTCTCCCGTTACCAGGACCCTCACGGCAATGAGGAGACAAAAAATCCCGAAATAAAGATATGACCGGTCTTTCTTCCGCAGGCTGAATAGGAGCAGGTGATAGGCGCCCATAAGAAAGATAGACCCGAACAGAAAAAAATCCCGGGCAAGGTTTCTTTCCCTCATGTCATGGAGCTCCGGCAGGGGCCCCAGCAGTATGGGCTCCCATGCGCCCCCCTTGCGGTGATGATAATTAGAAACATGAAGCAGGATGTCCATTTCACCGGCACCCGGCCCAGCCTCAAAAACACCGGGCGCGTATCCCGGCGACGCCTGCTCCGGCGATTCACCCACGATGCCGCCGGATCCGGCCGGTTTCCCATTTATATACAGGGCAAATGCAGTGCCCATATCCTGCACCTTGACTCCCAGTTTATCTACTCCGCCGCCGTCCCTTGCCCTTGCCGGGAGCAGTACCTTCAGCAGGTAGGAGGCGCAGCCGTAGGCAGGTATCGGATGACCTGACACAATTCGTCCATTCCATATCCCCGGCACCTCCATGTATTCCTCCAGTGGTTCCTCGCTATCATTTTCCCGCTGGCTGAGGAGCCTGTTCCAGACGAACCTCCAGTCGCCTGATAGATATACCGGACCATCCCTGCTGAAATCCCAATCCCGGAGGTCCATCGTTCCCTTCACCACGGCAGGCTGTTCCCTGACGGAGAGGTCCCTTGTGCATGACACTGCCGCCAGGACCATGACGAGCAGAGCTGCCGCCTGGAGGATCATCGCCCCTGTTCCCGGAATCTTCATGCCGACACCGCCATTGACCGCCTTATCACTGGTAACATCCTCATGAATGATAGTAGCGGCCGGGGCTTCAATCAGGACAAATTTTTTCCTGTTGCGGGGCACCAGAGGGGTCGGCAGATAAAAAAAAGCGCTTCTATCGATAAATACTTGAAATAATATTCAATATTTGCAATATTTCACCCTATTAATCAGAACAGCGGCGGCCCGGTGCCAGGCCGCCGCTGTTAAATGGATAAACCCGGAAATGGCGCCTGTTTCAAGACCACACCCCGGGCGGAAGCATTCACCACAAACAGGATAGAGGAAGACGCCTTGTTGTATCTTGAGATCATTCTGGCATGGGGAGCGACAGCACTTCTGCTGGTCATAGGCACCTACAATATATTCAAGAAACAGCGCACCGCCGCCAACATTGTCCTTGCCGCCGCATCACTTCTTACATCAGCCATGGCCGGCCTGATCGGAACAAACCTCCTCGACCCCGGCATCATCCCTGCCGTCCTCATGCACCGCCTTATTCTTTCCCTGCTGCTCCTCGCGGCAACGCTGTTCATGAGTTTTTTTTTCATATACCCGTACCTGAAGAAAAACCGTCCGGTCATCGCCCTGGCGGCAAGCCTGCCCGGTTACGCCCTTTGCGCCATCATCATTGCCACGGATCTCATTTTATCAAAATCGGCTGACGACCCGGCCACCAACATCCTGGGAGAGGGTTACCCGGTCTATCTGGCGGTTATCACCGGCTACCTCATAATTTCAATATTACTGATAGTGATAAAATCGGGAAGGAATGAAAACCGCGCGCAGAAGAATGACCTTATCTACCTGATCATCAGCCTCGGTATTCTCTTTGCTTCGTTTCTTGCGGTATCACTCTACCTGCCCTACTTTCAGGGCTTCAACCAGTTGAGCACCCTCGGCATACTCATAACCTATCCTCTCGCCCTGGTGATCCTGAACTATGCCTCCATCGACATACAGACCAGGGACCTGAGGATTTTCTTCAATACGGCTTTCTACTGGATCATCCTTTTGACTCTTCTCTGCGTGCCTGTTGCCCTTATTCTTAAGTTCAACACCGGAGAATACCTGCAGGAACCGGTACCCCCCCTGGGGATCGCCCTGATAGTCTTCCTGTACCTGTTCCTGGTATTCAAGTATCTGAGCCCCCGGATCAAGACATTATCCACCCGGGGCCACCGGTCCAGGGTGGCCAGGGTCGATGAGCTGTTCAGCGAGCAGCTGTCACCCGAGGCAAGGGAAGGGAAATCATGGGAGGACCTCCTGATGGCCCTGGTCGACGGTCTGGTGAACAAATTCGACATTGGCCATGCCCATTTCTACCTCTACAACAGCCGGGATAAAAAGCTTACGGTCATCCATAATTCCGTGAATGCCGTCCCCGACACCGAGATGGACATGGGCAGTCCCCTCGTGGAAGTGCTGGGCCAGAATCCCGTCATTCTCTACAAGCCGGCCGTATATTCAGGGGCCGAATTCGGACAGCACCGTGACGCCATTCTTGATTACCTGGAGCGGAACCACATTGAAGTCATACTGCCGTTCCTCGACCGGGAGCGGCAGATTATCGGGCTTCTCGCCCTCGGCCCGCTCAGGAACAACATGATATACTCGAAAAGCCTCATATCCGTCCTGGAGCTCTACCGGATACAGCTTCAGCAGCACCTGGCCAACGCGCTCATGCTCGAACAGGTCCGGGCCACTCAGGTTATCGAGCATGATCAGATGGTCGTCAGCGCCGTTAAAAAGAAAATCATCCCGCAGAAGATGAATCAGACGTCACGGTGCCGCGTCAGTTCATTCTACATCAACAACTCGACCTACGGGGGAGATTACTTCGACTCCATACTGCTGGGAGAGGACAGGGTCGTCCTTTTCATATCGGATTCGTCGTATTCCGGCGTTGATTCCGCCATCATTTCCCTTGAGCTTTACACGGTCCTGCATACGCCGGCGAAGATTTTCGATGCCCCGGACAAAATCCTCGGCACCATGAACTGGGTTCTTTCCACGTCCCGTTTTTCCAGCAAGCACGCAACGGCATATTGCGCGATCGTGTCACCAGCCGGCGACGTGTCGTATTCCGGCGCGGCCTTTAACCCGATGATGATCTACAGTCCCGCCGGCGATACCTTCACCTCCTGCGATGCCGGAGGCGTTCCCGTGGGCGCGGACAGGGCCTCGAAATATGCCGCCAGGACAATCCGGCTGGTACCAGGCTCCATCGGCATCCTTTACTCTGACGGCCTGGTATCGGCAATGAACGACCGTGGCGATGTCTACGGCTTCACCCGGGTCAAGGAGATCATCAGGTCCGGGAAAAGCAAATCGCCTTCCGACCTCGCCCACCTGGTTTTTGATGATTACACCGCGTTCATTGCCGGCAAGAAACAGATCAACGATGTCAGCGTGATAATCTTCAAGCACCAGTGAGACAGGGCTTTGAAAGCTTCCTCCAGAGCACTTGCGGCGTCCATAGCCAAATACCGGAACATCCTGATCGTCATCAAGGGCTCTCCTGACCCTGATGCCATCGCGTCATCCTATGCCATCAGCGAGATATGCCGCTCGCTGGGCGTATCCTGTTCAATTATCGCGTCAAAAAAACTCTCGCTCCCGGAAAACCGCGCCTTTGTAGAAATCCTCGACATCCCCCTCGGCATCTCGCCCCATGCCCCGGTTACGAGGGAGTTCGACGCCTATATCATCACCGATCACCCGTCCCTCGCGGCCAAAGAACTGGTCGGGAATCTTCCCTGCGCCGTCTATATCGACCACCATGAACCGGCCGAGGAGAAGCCGAACGCCGATTTCATCCTGAGAGACGTTGAAGCGGGCTCGACATGCACCCTCGTGGCGCTCCTCATCAAGGAACTGGATAAGGGGCTTGATCCGCTCGTCATGACGTCGGTGGCCACCGCGCTCCTCTACGGGATTTATACCGACACCGACAAGTACTCCCATGCCGGACGGCTGGATTATGAAGCCCTTGACTTTCTTTCCCGGTACGCGGACCATGAAACCTTCAACAGGATCAGCAGCATTCCCCTTTCCCGGGAGACACTGAGGCTGCTGAAAAACGCCATAGAGAACAAAACGCCCTACAAGGACTGGCTCATCGCCGGGGTCGGCTTCGTGGACGCAGGCGAAAGGGACAGCATCGCCATCATCGCCGACTTCCTTCTCAAGCGCGAGCAGTTCAATACGGTCATCGTTTTCGCCGCCGTTGAGGATTTTGAATGGGGCCATCTTACCATTGACGCGTCGTTCCGTTCATCCAGCGAACTACTGAACCTGGACGGCATCATAAAGCAGATATCCCCCGATGGAGGGGCGCGCAGGTTCAAGGGCGCCTACCAGGTCGATATCGATTATTTCCTTCACTGCCCGGACCGGCAACAGCTCTGGAACGTAATCCAGCTTTCAACGGTGGAACTGCTGAAAAAGAGCAGGGAGGACATGTACATCACCGAACTGAAGGGCTTCTACCAGAAACTGAAGAACCGGATCCGCAACTATTTCAAGTAAGCAGCGGTGCCGTCGCCGCTGGGCCCGAACCGCAACGCGGCCCCGAGCAGGGCATGATGCAAGAATGCCGCCGCGGTTCAGGATGCTCCGCAATGCGCCGGTAAAATTGCCATGGAAGGTTTTTTCAGGAAACCGCTAGAAGAGAAGAGTAAAATTTGCCCCCACTTCATATGAGAACACTTCCCTCTTGAGATCGCTCGCCTTCACATTATAGTAATTGAGATTTTTCCTGTTCCGGTACTGCTCCAGGAGAAAGCGCGCGTTCAAGCCTCCCTGAATGTTTTTATGGAGATCAAGGGTCAATTTGCTCTTGATCATGTGAATGTCCACGGGTTGCGGCGACGTGGTCAGCAGGTAGTTATAGCGGTTCATTTTAAGGGAATACTCGAGATTGAATATCGGCATTGCGGTGAGGCGGTAGAAGAGCGAAAAAAACCTGTATATCCACAGGACGTCCGTTTCAAAGAATGCGGTGAAGGTATAGGCCGTGTCCGTGTCCTTGTAAAAAACATTAAAGGGCATGTTGCGATAATAGATATAATCCCTGGCTGAAAGCTTCAGGGGATTCCACGGAATATAGGACTTGCTGTTCTTGTATTTCAGCCCCACGCCGAATTCCAGGGTCAGACTGGCCCTGTCGCGCTTGAAACTCAGGCCCACGTTGGGCGTGTGGACCTGTTCCTCAATGTTCTGGGTGATCATCATGTTCATATCGAATTTGTATCCCACGGTCATAAAGGCGGCATGGTAGGGAATGCCCTCGCGGTTGGGCCTGAAGAACCAGAAATGAAGGAGTTTCATCAGATCAAAATTCACGTTTATATCAAAATTGGCATTGACCGTCTGGTTCGGCACCCCCATAAGGTCCTGCCGCTCGCATATCTGGTGGAGCCCGGAATTCGAGGTGATGGTCACCCTGTCAAGATCGACCGACCAGGTGACGGAAAAATTGTCCAGTAGACGGAGGTTGTTGTTGTATTCCGATACGGTCGTGCCGTTCTTGTACACAATGGGGGTGTTCATGGTGGTGTAGATATAATCCCTCCCCCGGGCGTAGTTGTTCCTGCCGATAAAAAAGCAGAAGGGATAATACTGGAAGATGTTGAAGCCCGCGTTGGCCAGCCTGCTGGCCGTGCGTGTTATTCCATACTTTTCCTCAAGGGGATCCTTCCGCTCCCCCTCGTAAGGAATGTTGGTCTCGCTCAGAAAAAGCGAGCGATTGTAGTTGATTGAAAAGGTCCTGATGAACTTGAGGGCGGTGATCTTATATAAGTATAACGGAATGTCAATGGTGGTGGCAACCAGGGTCTGTGCGTCCTTGGCCCTTTTGTATCCGTACTGGGACGCTGATTCCAGGTTAAAGTCGCGGAACCGGTTTTCAAAATACTGGATATCCACCTTGTAGCCCGCTGCGGCGTAGCTGAAATCGGTCAGCCCAGCCGCAACGCTGAAATTCTTGTTCCGTTCGACATACCGGCAGTTCCTGTTGTAGACAAAGGGGACATGGTAATCACCTTTGAAATTATAGAGGAGGTCCGTCCTGTTTGACTGGGATTTCCCGACCCATGCCACCACTTCCTCCGAACCGGCCTGTATCGTGGGCCGGAAATAAAAAATGCGGTGGGTATAATCCAGGTTGTATTTGATATCGCTGCGCTGCCTCTTTTCAAGCTCCAGAATGGACGTCTTGCTGTTCAGGTCCTCGATGGTCATTTCGTAGGAGCTCCTTTTTGACTGCTCTTTCTTGAAGAGCATGGTCATCAGAAGTTCATTGGTCACGCGCCCCCAGAGGAATTTATCTATGGACTGGCGGTACAGAAGGACCGGCGCGTGGTTCAGCTGCTTCTTAAGCCGCTTGACGCTCCGGGTAGTCACGATTTCATCCAGCTTGTTATCGTAATCATCGTACTTGTACATCAGCTTGATGCTGGGGACCCAGTTTTTATCAGACACGTAATCGGTGACAAATATCACGCTGTTTTTCGTGGTTTTACCGCGCTGGGATACGTCCACCTCCTCATTGAGGCTGTCAGTATCGGAATTTTCCTTGATATAGTCCACCCGGGTGTTCCAGTTCGGCATTATCGCGAAGGACGAAAAGACCTGCCGGTATTCCTCCGACATGTCGACGTCCTTCTTTCCGATGGTGCTGAACTTGGCGCCGTGGCCCTTCTGGATATACTTGACGCTGAAGTCCGACATGATCGGGACGCCGCCCTTCGTCACGTACATCGGCTTTGTTATTTTTATTTCGCCCTCGTACCAGTGGGCGGTGTCCTCCTCGACTTCCGGCTCAGACAGATAAATCTCATCCACCCACAGGGCGCCGGCGCTGGGCGGCGACGATGAATAGACGACGATCTTCATCATGGTGATGCGCTTCAGGTCAGGCCGGCCTGACATCGCCGTCGGGATCAGGTAGCCGTCCGATTTGTCCTTCAGCCGCATCTGTATCTCCTGCCATACCCGGGGAAACCTCATGTTCATCTGGTACACCAGGTAATCCGTATCGGATGAACCGATAATGATGCCGACCTTGTCCCCCGGCGTGAAGGCGCGAATATTGATCCACGCACTGAGGGTCTTGTAGCTCCGGAAATCCATCGGCTTCGGAAAGCGCCGGGTCACCGAAACATTCTGCCCCCCGGCGGGAATCGCGTATTCGAGCTTAAGTGAAGATTCCTTGTCCTTCAGCAGCTCGGTATTGTTCTTTACCCCGTACATGGCCTTGTACACGTCCCGCATCACGATGGAGAAGGCCTCCCAGCGGTATTCAGCGTCGTCGAAGTTGTTTATCGTCGAGACCTTCAGCTGGTCCGGGGACGCCGGCGCGGTGCCGATGCTTGCTTCCCGCCATTTCGATGAAACGAACTTGATAGAATCGATATACACCTTTCCGGTTGAGCCGGAGGTCTTTCGTATGTAAAGGCGCACCGATTCGACTTCCCTCAATAAATTTGTCTCGGACTGGGTCATGGTGGAGCGGTCCACGTAAAGGCGCGCCACCTGCCAGCTGCCGTTTGACGACTGAAGGGATACATGCTGCCCCTGGAAGGAATAGACGTTTTCAAGCGTGTCAAGGGTCCCGTTTCCGTTCAGGTCCTCGCTGGTCAGGACCCCGTCTCCCACGGTAAGCCTGCTGTATCCGGCGCCGCCGCCGATCCTGGTGGCGGGATGGCCGGCTTCCTGGAACTGGTAGCCGATATCCTCGGTGATGCCCTTGGTCGGGTCCGAATCCAGTATTCCGTTAAGGTTCAGATCTTCGGTTTGCATGACCCCGTCGCCGTTGGAATCTTCGTTTATCTTCCCGAGGTCAAGGTACATGTCAGCGTCGGCAGACCCGTCATACCGGTACGATATCTCCGCGCACTGCATGCCGGAGAGGTCCACGGCGCTGTTTGAAAAATCCCGGGTCACGACCGCCACGTAGTTGCCGGCTCCTTCAAAGTCCATGACCAGGGAGCGCTGGGCCGTCAGGCTCATGACGGTGCTCACCACGTGGCCCGTGGCGATGTTGTAGGGCCCCGCCTTTCTCGCATAGGGTATTTTCGGCGCCAGAGGCGTATACTCGATACCCTTCAGGACGGCTGGGTTGGACGGGTCCCTGAAGTAATAATAATTAAGGATGCCCCTGACGCCGCCGGGCAGCGATGACGGGCGGGACGAGTATATCCAGTCCCGTTCATTCAGCGACAGCACGACCACGTCTTCCGAGGCCTCCATGTTGTCTATCAGCGCCTTCCCGAAGGTGTTCACGTTCTTGTAGCTCTTTGCGTATTCGGCATACCCGTTTATTTCGAGGGGAATCTCCTTTCTCTTGTCGCGCATGAAAATATTGGTGAACTGCGCCAGACGGCGGCCGTCCAGGTGCAGCGCCGCGTCTCCTTCGAGAAAAATGGTCTGGGTCGGTTCGCCGCCCATCACCGGGACCTTCTCATCGTTCCCGGTGCGCGAATAGAGCATGCTCCCGCCGACCTTGAGGTCCCTGCTGAATTCATATTCAGTCCTGATCCCGCCCACGAAGGACTGCTCCTGCGAGTTCAAGGGAAGGTATTCGTACCGTATTTCGATCACCGTCTCAGGGCCGATCATGGGATTGTTGGGACTGTTGAAGGTGATGTATCCCGCCGTATAATCAACCGTGTAGAGCGTCTCCGAGATCTTCCTCTGGTCGATCTTGACGACCACGCTGTCCGGTATGATGTTGAGATGATTGAGCTGGAAGCTACGGGCATCCTTGAAGTAGTCGATCTTGATCCGGTACCGCGAATAATCGTAGACGTTCGTGGGCTGGTGCTCCACGTAGATCTGCCCGGCCGCGCCGCTGGCAAGCAGGAGCTGTTTGTACGGCTCGCGGTACACGAACTGGATGACGCCGCTGGTGTAATCCACCGTATAGCTTCCGAGGCTCGCGATGTCGCTCTGGCTCATGACGCCGTTTTCCTGGAAGAAGCTCAGGCTGAAGTTATTCGGCAGGATATACTTGTCGCCTATGGTATAGAAGGACCGCACCTCGTACACGTCCGGCGCCGGGTGGTTCGGCGCCGGGACCGGATCGTTGCTCAGGGAATATCCGTACTTCAGGAAGACGAAAATTTTTCCCGAGAAGCCGCCGCCGGGATGCCGCGGGTCACCCGGCAGGAGGGCCGAGGGATCCGTCGACGCGCCCATGAGATTGTACACGGCAAAGATCCGGGCCTTGTCCGGCACCGGCCTCATGAACTGGACGAGGCCGGTGGTATAGTTGATCTTGTAATCGGTCCCGGCCTGCATTTTCCGGTAATAGCCGCCGTACCGGGGGAGCTCGGTGATGTTCTGCTTGTTATAGGGATCCTGATCGTCGACATAGATCTCAAAGCCGTAGGGATTCAGGTTGACCGCTTTCAGCGTGTAGTTGGAAGGGTGGGGGGGATCAATGTTGTTGTTATACCTGATGTAGGGCTCGATCTGGTAATACACCCCCTTGACGTACTGGAACTCCGAGAGCTTCATGTTGCCGGGCATGGAATTTCCCCGGAACACCTCGGTTTCCGCATTGCCCCGGGTAACGCTGCCGAAGGCCTTCAGCTTGAACTTGTTCTTCTGGAGGGTCAGATCGACCCCGAGTCCCTTGGCCGTATTGTTGTCATATACGGCATATTTCGAACCCTGAAAATTTATATCGATCTCGCCGGCGTTCAGCTCACGGATCAGCTCATCGTCCCTGAGGGCCCGGTATTTCAGGACGTAGCGGTTGTCCTTTTTACGGCTGTCGTGATCAATATAGACATTCATGCGGTCGCCGACGGTCCCCTCGACATGTATCTGGAGATCCTGCGTGGCATTGAAGCCGTCCGGCACCAGCTGGGAGACGGCCTTGTCCTGGTCATTCTCCCGGTACCGCTTGCGGGTGAACATCGACTTTCCGTACTTGAGGTCAAGGTTCAGCATCCCGTATGTTTCAATGCGCACGTCGTCGCCCCGGTACAGGGTGGTCCTTTTCTCCTTTCCCTCGAGGTCGTTGTAGCGCGGGGCAATGATGTAATCCTCCCAGTCGCCGGACCGGTAGGAAAACATGTCATACCTGTCGTCGAGGTATGTTGAGTCAGAGGGTTCGTGTGTAAGGACGGTTACTTCACCGGTAACGGCGTTATCGTCTATGTAATCAAGCAGCTTTTCCCTGAAGCCCTGTCCCCTGGAATTGGCTATAACAGCGGCCGTCAGTGCACCGGCCACCGCCGCGAACCAGATATAGTGGGACAGCTTTTTCAGCATACAGTGTTGGAGAAGCCATTGTTTTGTTTACCATATCCTGCTCATGTAGGGATATGGGTTGATAGGGATATCGCCCAGTCTGATTTCATAATGACAATGATTGCCGGTGGCATTGCCCGTCTGGCCCACGAAGCCGATGACATCGCCTTTCTTGACGGTCTGGCCGGCGTTCACGTTCGCCCGCTGGCAATGGCCATAGAGGGATTCAAAACCATACTTGTGCTTGATGCGGATCATGCAGCCGTAGCCGCCGCTCCAGCCCGCCGAGGTGACGGTGCCCGGCGCAGTAGCCCGTATTTCCGTTCCCGGAGGCGCCGCTATGTCGATGCCGGAATGAAAATCCCTTCCATGCCCGAAGGGGGACCGGCGCCAGCCGAAAAGGGAAGTGATATGACCGGGATTCGGCACGATAGAGGGGGTGTCGCGCACCACCTTGCTTCTCACATCGACGAAATTCTTGACGGTCTTGATGGTATTGGTGGTGCAGATAATGTCTTTCTGAATTTCCTTGATGGTGAATATCTCTTCCGGGAGAACATGCTGGAGCTTCCGCAGCTCCTCGTAATCCTTTTTGTCCATCTGGTCAAGGTCCCAGATCGATCCGATCTCTTCCGGACCTGCGGTGAGTTCATAGAGCTCCTCCACATCCGGCTTCATCTCCTCAACAAGCTCCGCCACGCTGTTCGTCAGCTTTTCGAACCGGAGGAGGTGCGAACGGATATCCTCGTAGGTCATGAGGAGACGCTGCTCCTCCCGCTTGACCGCCGCGTGCCTGATCACGGCATAGGACGATGTCACCAGGACCACCAGGAAGAGCAGGAAAAAAAACGATATGGTGAATTTGGAGATCTGAAAATTGAAGATCTTCCTCTCGTTATGAGGGATGAACATCACGGTCATTTTCTCATGGCCCTTTTCGACAAACCTGTCCCACATTTTCATGAATTTCTTCCTGAAAACATAGTAGTTCTCGAAAAACTTGAGACGGAATTTCCCGTGATATTGTTTTATCTTAACTTTCATATTCTTCTAACGTCCGGGATAATCATTAATAAAACATTTTACCATTTTTACAAGAATTTTTTATAATGGAAGGGCGGCCTCGCGCCCTACCGCCCCTCTTTCAGGAACCGCTGAAGTTCGGCTTCCGCTTCTGGCTGAAGGCGGTTACCGCCTCAAACAGGTCATTGTTCGGAAGTATAGCGGCGCTCAGGACCGCGTTGTACGCCAGGTTCTCCTTCACCTGGGAAGACACGAGCTGGTTCAGCACTATTTTTGTTCCCTTCACCGCGACGGGTGAATTGTCCGCTATTTCCCTTGCAAGCTGTTCGGCGGCCTTCATCAGCTCATCCTGGCCGGCATACGTCTCATTGATCAGATGGATTTCTTTTGCCCGCTTCGCGGTTATGTTCTTTGCGGTAAAAGCAAGTTCCCGTGTTATTCCCTGACCGCAGATATTTGAGAGTCTCTGGAGAACGCCCATGTCGGCCGTGATGCCCACCGCGGCTTCGCGCAGGGAGAACTCCGCGTCCTCCGTGCAAAGGCGAATGTCGCAGGCGGTGATCATGTCCAGTCCGGCTCCGATGCATTTGCCGTGCACGGCGGCCACAACCGGCTTCCGGCACGATTCGATGCAGGAAAGGCCGTCCTGCATCCGGAGAATCTTTCTGTAAAGGCTCTGCTTGGTACCGCCCTTCTGTTCTTTTTCCACAAGCTCAGGCAGTTCAGGGATCATTCCCATGAGATCGATGCCGGAACTGAACATCGTTCCCTTGCCTGCAAGAATTATGGCGCGTATCTGGTCATCGCTGTCCAGGTCTTCCATGATAGGGATGAGTTCGTACCATGCCGGGGCGTTCATGGCGTTCTTTTTTTCCGGCCTGTTTAAATATACCCACGCCAGGGGAGGCTTCTTTTCCACCATATAAAATTTATAATCCATTGGCAACACTCCTGTTTTCCCGCATGTATCGCGATTTAGATCAGTGTCAGCCCGGAAAAAGCCCGTTACTTTTATCATCGGCACTGATCGAATTGAAACTAAAAAGAACAACAAAATATGCAATAAAAAAAAGATACTATGGCCAAAATTGTCAATTTATCCACAAAGTTATCCACATTATCCACATAAAAACTGAAAAAGAACGGGGAGGACATAAAAAAAATGCCACGATTCCCCGAGTGCTATTCATTGACTATCTTTCAATAAATGAGACATAATGGCTATCTTCTGGAAAAATCAAGGGTTAGGTTAAAAAAAATTCTACCGTATCATTATTCAAAACAAATATTATTACCGGCAAAACACTACAGAATTTCAGCAGATACAGAAAGAACAACAAACCTGATTGTGGATAAGTTATAAGAGGCGAAACCATGCCACCTGATAAATCCGCCATTAAAAAATATTTTCTTGCCTGATCGCCAATCCCTTTCATTTCATCGAGGCAATGGAGAAGGATTAACATTCATGAAATCATCCGCCGGGTGCATATTATTGTCAGCCGGCTATAAAATGTAATTGATAAAATATCCGATATATATCACATAAGTAAGAGCATCGGAACTGTTATCGGGGAACAACGTGAAAATCGGCATAGCTTCAGACCACGGCGGCTTCAGGTTAAAAGAAGCGATAAAAAAGCATTTCAGCGCCGTAGAATTTAATGATGCGGGCACGTTCGGCGAGGATTCATGCGATTATCCCGACTACGTCGCCGCACTGTGCCGCTCTATCCAGAGCGGCGGCATTGAATGCGGCATCGTGATCTGCGGAACCGGCATAGGCGCGTCAATAACCGCCAACAAGATGAAGGGCATCAGGGCGGCCCTCTGCTGCAATGAATTCATGGCTGAGATGTCGAAGCGCCACAACAACGCCAATGTGCTGGCCCTGGGGGCGCGGGTCATCGGCGATGAACTGGCCTTCAGGATCGTGGACCGGTGGCTCAACTCGTCCTTTGAGGGCGGCCGCCACCAGAAGCGGCTTGAAAAAATAGAAGAACTTGAAAAAGCCCGTTGAGCAAACGATAACGGATACGTACCGCAGAAACAGATCCCGGGGAAAAAAACATGCCTTTAAGAAAATCGCGACTTTTACTGCTGCTTCCCCTGTGCGGGATGTTGCTCTCGCCGCGTCCCGACGCGAGCGGCACAGTTGAGTTTTCTTCCGTCCCCCGGCAGTGCCTTCACAACGTGAAGACCGTGCAGCTCGGCACCGGGAAAACGGCCTATACCGTGAGAGACCTCACCTACCGGAAGTCCAGCGACCCCCTCATCACCGATATAATCCTCTCATTCAATATGCCTGCCGGCCGCCTCGTCTGGGACGACACCCGTCACTACCGCATCTCTGCCAGCGATTACAATTTCAAAACGGGCAATGGCGCCCTCGGAAAGGGCTGCGCGCAATTCTTCAAAAAAGATCATGGCGTGGCCATCGAGACCGTGAAGGGCGCCTGGCTCGGGACCTGTGACGACCTCGGCTCATTTACCATCGAATTCAGGTTCATGCCCTATGAACTTCGCGACGGGAGCATCCTCTTTTCCCGCGTCGGGTATTTTTCCGGCACCAAGCGGGGGATAGAAATATCCATCTCGAACGGCGCTGTCGTTGCCGCCCTCTACGGCATTTTCGACAGGCCTGACCGGAAGGTCTACGATGTCGTCATGCGCCGCGGCACCCCCCCGGCCCGGATGAAATGGCACCACTTCAGCCTCAGCTTTGACCGCCTCAGCGGAAAGCTGGTCAAGTACCTTGACGGAGAGGAGGACGAGGTAATCTACGTGACTGAAAGCGGCGAAGCGTACAACGGCGTATACGCCCCGTCCTTCGGCTACCGCTCGCGCGAGGGGAAGCTTCAATGCCTTGATTCGCCTCCGGCATATCTCGGGAAGGGCTATGCAGGCCTGATGGACGAGTTCAGGATATCGTACCGACACTTTGAAGATCTGGAAAAGGTCACGGAGCTCGCCTACCGCAATTACCGCTCAGTCGGCAGGATCGGGCGCATCCCCTACAATGTTGAAGGCGTCATTACAAGCCCAGTCTACCAGTTTGCCGGAACGGGGACCAAGGTCCAGGAATTCAGGTGGAAGGAGGACACCGGGGAAGACACCTTCATCTGGATGGAATTCAGGACATCCGACCGCAGTTTCAGGTCGGACGACGTTGACATCAAATGGTACCGGGTTGACAATAACCAGAAAAAAATATTCCTGGCAAAGCAGGCGGACGGCGAATACCTCCGCGGAAAATATTACCAGTGGCGGGCTCACCTCATCGCATCCCCTGACGGCAAACGCGCCCCGCGCCTGTCGGACATAGCCCTTGAGTACCGCCTTGACTATCCGCCCAATCCGCCCCTCTTTGTCGAGGCCGTATCCGCCGGGGACCGGAACGTTGTGCTCAAGTGGAAGAAAAATGTCGACCATGACATTCTCGGCTACAGGATTTATTACGGGATAACGCCGGGCCGCTATGACGGCATACTGACCACCGTCAACGGCGCCCGGATCACCAACAGCACCGGCGCAGGGAACTTTGTCCAGGTAAGGATAACCAATGATGTCATTGATGAAAACCGGTCCCATGACAGGTTCAACAAACTGCATTATCCCCTATTGCAGAACACGGTGCTCTACTATTTCTCGGTGAGCGCGTACGATTCCTACAAGCCTGACACCGTCTACAACCACGAATCTGAGCCTTCAAAACCGGTGACGGCGCGCCCCTATCAGGGATCAGAGATTAAATAACCGAGCTGCCGGAGGCCCCGGAAAAATCCATTGACTAATATCGGGCCTGATACTTAACTGCCCCTTGGTGCGGTACTGCCCGATGTCGCAGGAACCTATTCTACATTACCGGTAAGCCCCTCCCATGGAGAAGATGAATCTCGACATAGTCATCCCGGAAAACGTCAGGCCCGCCATCCTGAACGTTATCAAAAAATTCCGGCGTGCCGGGTTTGAATGTTATCTCATCGGCGGATCCGTTCGCGACCTCATTCTCGGGAATGACATTTACGATTATGACTTCGCCACCGACGCCCGGCCTGAAGAGATAGTGAAGCTCTTCCGGAAAACGATCCCCACGGGGATAAAGCACGGGACGGTCTCGGTCCTCGTCGATGAATGGCAGTTCGAAATTACCACGTACCGGTCCGACGGCAGGTACTTTGACGGGCGGCACCCGGAATCGGTCTCCTTTTCGAAAAACCTCAGGGTCGACGTCGACCGCCGCGATTTCACCATTAACGGCCTGGCGTACGATCCCGAGAGCGGCGAACTCATCGACTATGTGAACGGCGTCAGGGACATCAGGGACAAGATCATCAGGACCATCGGCGACCCCGTGATGAGATTCACTGAAGACGGCCTCCGCCCCATACGGGCCTGCCGGTTCGCTTCGAAGCTCAATTTCATCATCGAGGAAAACACCCTCCGGGCGATGTCGGAGACCCTCGACGTGGTCCGCAACGTCTCACGGGAAAGGATCCGGGACGAATTTCTCAAGATTCTCGAGACTGAAAAACCGTCCGTGGGCATCGAATACCTGAGAGAGACCGGTCTTCTGGAGCTGTTTCTTCCCGAGCTGTCGGAGTGCTATAACGTATCGCAGAACCGGTATCATATTTACGACGTCTACTATCACAGCATCTATTCCTGCGACGCCGCGCCCCGGGAGCATCCCATGATACGCCTATCCGCGCTGCTCCACGATGTCGGTAAAATACCGACGCGGCAGCCCGGCGAGGACGGCGATTTCACCTTTTACAACCATGAAGTGATCGGCGCCAAGATGGTGAAAAAGATCATGAAGCGCCTCAAGTTTTCCAACGACCAGATAGAGACCGTCAACAACCTGATCCTGAACCACATGTTCCATTACACCGACGAGTGGACCGACGGCGCCGTTCGCCGTTTCATCCGCAAGGTCGGTCTGGACAATATCGAGGACCTGTTCACTCTTCGCATGGCGGACCGAAAGGGCAATGGCGCCCGCAAGGGACTTCCGGCTCCCATCGAGCGCCTGAAGAAGCGCATTGACCACGTGATCGAACAGGAAAACGCCTTCTCTGTCCGCGACCTGAACATAAACGGCACCATACTTATGGAGGAATTCGGACTTACGCCGGGCCCGATAATAGGCGCCATCCTCAACCATTTGCTCGAGGCCGTCCTCGATAACCCGGAACTGAATGAAAAAGAAAAACTGCTGGACCTCTCAAGGGAAATACTTAACCGGGAGACAGGCCGTGAATAACACCACCCATTAATTGCTTGACGCTAATGATTACGCACCATAGTATGTTTGGGCGGATGAAGATCTCTCCCATCCGGAATCTATTACATAAAAAACCGCCGACATGGTTGATATTACCAACAGAAAGATAATATCTTCTAAGATAGAAAAGGGAGAACCTCTCAAGTTGTCGTTTAAATACGTCAACGAAAAAGTCCTCATGGTTCTCAACAGCGTCCTGTCGCGGCTCCTGTCGAAAAGCGACCAGATCTATCTTCTCAATTCCGTCATAACCATACTGCGCGAACTCATCATCAACGCGCTGAAGGCGAACGCCAAGCGCACCTTCTTTCTCAAAACGAATCTCGACATCAACGACGAGACCCAGTACCAGAAGGGGATGGAGAAGTTCAAGAAAGAGATCGTGGGTGATTTCGATTCCATCGAGGGCGACCTGAAGCGGAGCGATTTCTACGTCCAGATATCCTTCGAGCAGGCTCCCAACACGATCAAGATCACGGTGGCGAACAATTCCCCGATCCTGTCGGTCGAGCTTGACCGCATCAATTACCGGATACAGAAAGCGATCCAGTACAACGACTTTTCCGAGGCATACAGCGAAATCGAGGACGACACCGAGGGCGCCGGCCTGGGAATAGTTCTCACCATACTGCTCCTGAAAAACATGGGCATCGACGCGCGGAACTATAAAATTGAAGCGGCGGGGAAGACCACGGTGACGTCCCTCACGATTCCCTCGATACTGAAGGCGAATGAAATAACCACCAAGGTGAAGGAGCATATTCTCGACGAAATAGACGGGATCCCGACCTTCCCGGAGAACATCCTCCAGCTGCAGAGGCTCTGCCACGATCCGGACTCATCCATGGATCACATCGTCAAGCGGCTCAAGATAGACCCGGCCCTCAGCTCCGACGTGATCAAGCTGTCCAACTCAGCCGGCATCGTGCCGGGCAAGCGCATCGAGGATATCAAGACGGCGGTGGTAACGATCGGCCTGAAGAACCTTGACGCGATCCTGGTGGCGAGCAATGCCCGGCGCATCCTGAACGAGCGGTACAGCAGCTTCGAGATGATATGGGACCACTGCAACAGGGTGGCCTTTTACGCGCGGAACATCGCCATGTCATTGCGGATGACCGGCATCGTTGAAAACGTGTACATGGCCGGACTCCTTCACGACCTCGGGAAGATCGTGCTTCTGGCCACGGATAAAAAGCTCGTTAAGCGGATCGCGGACATCGTCAACAACCGGAAAATCACCACGACCACCATGGAAGAAATATCCATCGGCATCAGCCATTCCACCATCGGTGCGTTGATTTCGAAAAACTGGAACTTCCCGGAGTACCTCGTTGAGGCCATAAACCACCACCATGCCCCGTACAACTGCAGTCCGAAATTCAGCGATATAGTCAACATCATTTACCTGGCCAACATGATGGCCGGCATCGAAGACCGCCGCTACAGTTATTATTACATAGACGAGAGCATTCTCGAGAAGTACAACCTGCTGGATATCAACAAATTCACCGAACTCCATAACCGGCTTAAAAGCAGATTCGAACCGGTGAAGAACACCTGATAAATGATGAAACAGCCTGCGGCGAAGGATTTTTATTACCTGCCCCTGATATCCCGCTCACCCCGTGATTTTTCCGCCTGTTCCACCTTTACATCGACAAACCAGACGGGCGGGAAGGAAAGACCCTTAGTGCTGTAATAATCGTTCCGTCTGACGATGTCGCTCAGGCTTGCCCTGATGCACCGCGGCAGGTAATCGGTACCCATCCCCTTCATGACCGGCACCAGGGAAACTCCGTACGCTGAACCGCTGTCCTTTTTCACCATGACCCCGAGGGGAAACACAAATCCCGTCTTCTGACGCTCCATGAAAAAATCAATAAAACCGCTGTCCGGGGCATTCACCCAGAAGGAGATGGTCCCGTCTGACACAAGGGCCCTTCCTGCGGATGCCGGCACGGAAGTCCTGCGGCCGGCGGTTTTACCCGTTCCCCGCTTCACCAGCTGATCGATGTTGTCCTCGAGCTTCTCCTGGTTTATGACATGCTCCATGGTGGCCCGCATGTAGGTTCTGGTCATGTCATAGGGAGTCGGAAGCGCCTTTTTTTCAGAGACAAAAATCTCTTCCAGAAAAGACTTCGGCTTCGCATGCTGTTTCCGCGGGCCTTCTTTTGAATAGAGACCCTTCCGCCATTCACCGTCCGGGACGCGGGACCTGAAAAGCCTTCCGTTTTCCATGAATACCTCGACAGCTTCCCCGGAGGGGTCGAACAACTTCTGGTGATAGGCCGCATGGGAGTGGACGCCGCCGGTGATGCTCGCCAGTCGGTCCGGGACCTCGCTTCGGTCGCCCGGTATCCCGCCCAGGGACACGGTGTTGATGACGATTCCCTTGTTCCGCGCCATGACGCCGTATTTGTCTGCGCTTCCGGCCTCGATGTAGGAATTGGAGACCAGGACGATCACCTTCCTCGCGGCGGAACGCCACTTGATGTTCCGGACGGCATACTGAAGCGATTTAATGAAAACGTCCTGGCCAGCGCCGCCGGCTGGTTTCAGCTTATCCATCTCCTCGCGTACCGATGTGATCGAGTTGACCGACATGGACGATGAAGGATACGCCGCGCGGTCTGAAAAAGGCACCACGTAGAACCTGGTGTCAACCCGGCGGCTGTCGATCAGGTACGACGCGAGGCCGACCGCGGCGTTCTTAACCGACGGCCAGTCCCGGTGTATCCGGTAGGAGAGGTCCACCAGGAGCACCAGATCCAGGGAACTGCCGCCGCCGTCGGAAGCATCTGCCGTTTTGCTGCGGAAGGCCCGCAGTGCTTCGCCTATTTCCTTTTCCGCAAGGCCGAAGAGGTCTTTGTCGGAGACCCTGGCCCGGGCAACGATTTTCCGTTCACGCACCGAATACAGCACGCTTTCAGAGCGGTAGTTCCCCCCCTGGCGCGTCAGGCTCCCCAGAAGAAAATGATCGATGTGCAGGGTCTTCCCCATGACATCGAGGTCTTCCCTTGTTATAACGTCCTGGGGCGACAGTTTCATCCGTTCCAGGTCCAGGTCAACCTCCCGCGGAGAGGCAATATCGACATCGTCTTTCAACAGCATAGAGGCAACAGAAAGGAGGCGCGAATACTCGCCGCCCGTCGACTCGGGAAAATCAACTGAAGAATTCTCCACCTTGTAGGGAATGATGGCTATCTCGGCGTGGAGGGCGGAAGCGCTCAGCAGGAACAGGGCGGCAATCATCAACACTATGTTGTTCCTCATGTCAGTGCCCCGCACGGTGATTCTTCCTGGAAAGGAAATCCTTTACATGGATAACAAGCGCATTCCTCATTTTCGGACCGAATTGTGAGCCGCTGAAGTCTATGCCCATCAAAAAGCCGCCCTCATCTTTCTTGTAGACCCATATGATACGGCCTGATATTGTGATTGGATTGCTATCCTTAAAATTCATGTCCAGGACGATAATGTTCTGCGAAACGAGCTTCTGGACCATGGCAGCATCATCCAGGGCGATTCTGACTCCCCCCGCCGAAACATCGATGATGGCCCCCTCGCTTTTTGATTCGATCAGGTTTCCGTTACGAATTCGTTCGGAGAGCTCTTCCATGAAGGCGTCAACACGTTCGACATCGCCGTCGGTTATGGGATGTTCCCTGTTTATGACGCTGAGATATGCAAACGGGAACTCCTTGCCGACCAGGGGATAATACAGGATCGGCCTGACGAGAATTGATTTGATGCTGGCGCTGTTGTTCTGGAGCCACTGGCGCAGGTTATCGCGCAGTTCCACAGAATTGGTTATTTCGAAATATTCATGGTTGTTATTGAAAAATCCCGACACGTCAGAGGTATCGGCTATGTGCAGGACCCTGCCCGACTCCATGACATAGCTGACTGCCGGGGAAAGGTCTTTGTCATCCTTGAAATTGATCTTCTTTACATCAACGCCTTCAATTCCGGTGATATATTCTTCCACGATCATCCGCACAGACAGGGACTTCCTGAAATCATTTTCACGCTCGTTGATTTTTATGGTCGCAATGTTACTTGCAGGAGGAAAAATCTCTTTGAACAAGGTGCGTTCATTCTCGCGCTTGTCCAGAGCGATGGAGCAATTGCTTATCCGGACTATATAACTGTTTGACGGATAACGGGCATCGGCCGGTGACAGGATATCGAGATTGAAATCAATGAATCGTCCCCGGACGACGGTAAAAATCTCTACCCGTTCTTCTTCAATGGGCCGATTAAACTGGAGCACCACCGTGGTATCATCGATACTGTCGAGGTGCTGAACCGGTACAATTTTAAATTCCTCGCGGAGATAGAGGTGCTGAAAATCGACATATTTCTCCAGGACCCTCCTGATAGCATCAATATTGGCGGCGCTTTTAAGACGTCTTGGTTTGTCACGGAGAAATGAAATGGTTTTATCCAACTGGGCTTATCCTGTACAATAATGAACAGTAGTCATGGTACATAATCGTGCAAAAACCCCTTTTTTTTAAGAAATTTATTCGGGTCAACAGAACTCAGTGACTAACCCCGGGTTTCATTCATCATATTCCCTGTCTGGCGCAGGAGGCGGCAGGTGCCGCTCGGATAAGGCGTCTTCGTCATTATAGCGGAGATGACCATGGCGGCGGTAGGACTTCCAGCGTCTTCCTCCATCATGATACCGGCATGGGTCATCATAAAACCTGCCGCAATCCCGGTCACGCCATCCGTGGGGATCGCCATAGATGCTGTCAGGACGGAAATCCCGGGGATCAAGAAACTCCCGCCCCAAGATCACATCCCGGTGCCAGTTCATGCAGTCATGGCGGTCCCACAGCTCCCTGTAGTCCTTCCTGCGGCAGCACTCATCGCAGCAATCGCGGGTGCACGAAGATCCTGAAAGAACAATGACGAGCAGGTTTATAATCGTTGCGGTTAATATGATTTGTCTCATGGAGGTCCCTCCCTTGCATGCAAGGCCCCGTACGGTCCCTGCACCATGCCACTCCATACACTCTAACGGTCAAATAAGAAAATGTCAATCCTTTCATGAAAAGGAGGCCGTGCACAGCGGGGACGAATTTTCAGGCGGTGGACCAGCGCCAGGTTGCAATCAGTAACTCCATCCCTTATAGAGGGGCGTGAGTTCACAATCGTTGGGGAATTTACGGTCCGATATGACAAGGACCGCTTTTTCCCTCCGTTCCGGTTTTCCCCCCTGTTCCCGCGGCGGCAGGTGGTAGCTTTCTGTCTTGATACGGCCGTGGTATTTCCTCCCCGCCTCAAGGCCGTACTCTACCAGCAGAAGATTATCCCCCTTCCCATCTTTGAGAATCGAGCCCAGGGATTTTTCTTTGTCTGATTCGGATTTCAATAGCTCGTCTTTCCTGAAGTTCCGTTCATAGGAAGGGGCAAGGCAGGTGCGGACCTGGGAGCAGCGGACATTAACGGCATTCGATCCGTACCGTATGGTGAAGTCCTCCTCGGTATGGAACAGGACCCGGTATGTTGACCTGATGTCCTCCCGGCCGTAAAAGGCAACGGTCTCATAATGGATGTAGGATCCGCCGGTAAAAAAAGACTTATGCTCAGCGCCGGCGACAGTCAGTTCAAAGGATTCCTTTCCTTTAACCTGCCGAATTAATTCATGGAAATCCATTTTTTTAACTATCCTGTTTTTCGCCGGGAAGGCCGGGTCCGGCTGCAGGGCCGGCACCGCGCAGATGATAAAGCCCATAACGGCAATCCATGGCTTCAAAGTCATTGCCGCGCCTTATACCGCGTCCGGCACGCTTCGCACCAGGGATGTGCCGTCGTAGAGGAATTTTTTAGGACCCTGGAATTCATCCCCGAGGCCCGATGCGATATAGCAGCCTCCGCCGATGCGCGCTCCGTCGGCGATGCGGCAGTCCTTTCCCACCAGGGTGATGCTCGAAAACAGGGACCGCGGGAAATCGGTATTCCTGATGAATTCCTCGTTGGATCCGATCCGGCTGGAATTGCCGATGTTCAGATAGGTCGATTCTTCCTTCAGATCGGTGCGCTCATCGATGATTGACCTCACGATACGGGCCCCAGACCCGATGCGGTTATAGGGAAGTATAATGGAATCCTTCACCACGGTCTGCTCGCCGATTTCAACGCCGGGGTATATTATGGAATTCTCCACGGTCCCGTTGATCTTGCAGAAATCCGATACGAAGGACCCAATGACCTTCCCGTGCCTGCCGATGTGGGCAAAGCCGCCCGAGGAGATCTGGCTCCTTATAATCTGTTCGCGGTAAAGCATGCCGAAGATCTCGGGGTCCCAGATGATATCCCGGCTCAGGGTGTAATACTCGGGCACATTTTTAATGGGCCAGTAATAGGCATCAAAGCTGCTTTTGGATATGCCCGTATTGATGAGTATGTTGATGATCATCTCGAAAAGGTTGGGAGCGCTCCGCTTTTCCTTTATGGCCCCCTTGATCACATTCAGGAGAGTTTTCTGATCGGATATAAGCACGGTGTAGGCCATGGTCGGCTTGCCGTCCATGTTCAGCCGGAAGAGAACCGCGCCGGTCTTTTTGGCCTTGTATTTTTTTATAATGGTGGCAAAATCAATAATAGAAGGATTGTCGCCGTTATATATGACGTAATACTCCGTGTTGCTTTCCAGAATAAGATTATAGCAGACCTTGATATCGGAATATTCCCGGGTTATAACCTTAATGGGCGGGAACTTCATGTCGCCGAAGGGGCCGTAGCGGTCCACGTATTGTTCAAGGTCGTCGTCCAGATTGTTGTATATGATGGTGGTCCGCGCCCTGGAGGTGAAGGAATTGCGCAGCGTGAAATCAACGACCCGGAACCGTCCGCCGATGGGAAGCATGTACCGGGACCTCGACTCCGTCAAGGAGAGGAGCAGGTCGTTTCTGGTCCCCGGATATGATATTATGGTAAAATCTTCCATTAAATGCGTCCCCGGTGCTGTTAAGCGGCAACATGAATGTTGAATAAATTCTGGGCACTGCTAAGCTGGTTGATATAAATAATTTGTGCAATAAAAAATCAATTAAAAAATATTCTTTCCCCGATTTACCCAGGGGATCTGCCGTTACTGCCTCCGAGCGACCTTGCAGTATGGCCGGCCCCGCTGATGTATATATCCGGACGACAGGGGAATCCCCTGCCTGGCGCTCCGGACGCACCTGGTACCCGGTGCGTATTTTATCCTGACATCGTCACCATAACCAAGACGACAAGGGCCTTTGACAAGGAACAATCGGCCGGCAAGGAATGCCATTGATATCCCGGATCATGAAGAGAAGGCAAAAAGGGGATGGCAGCATCCCCTTTTTTATTTATACGATGGCGCGGCCGTTAAATCCTTTTCAGCAATCCTCTTTTGATGAAATGCCCAATATCCTGAAAGTATCTCAGGTTTATAAGTTTCATTATTGATGCAACAAGCATTGCCCCCGCCAGCGGGCCGATCTGGGAAGGCGCGTAGAGCGGCGTCCGTATACCCAGCCTTCCCCGAATTACCTCGGTCATCTCTACGGCTGTTGTGGTACAGCTGTCGATCCTGATGATTTTTTTGGCGTTCACGATTTTTGCCCTGGAGCAGCTCCCCAGCATGAAAACCTGCGCGCCCTTCGCGTCTATCGTTTCATCGACCCGGCCCACGACCAGGACCGCCGGCTTCCCCTTCCGGAAGGCATCGCTTCCGGCAAAACGCTCCGTAAAGGCGAAATACATCTTCACCGCCATGATGCATCCGGTCATGCACCGGCTTTTATCCGGCTTCGTATAGCCCCAATGAAAGCGTATCGGCGACTGGAGGCGCTTCAGCTCCTTCTCCACATCATGCCAGTTGTAAAATTCGTCATCGTATGGCTGGACGCGCCGGGCATGGCGGTCCAGGTCCGCTATGGATTTCAGATCGCCCATGATCGTTACGTCCTTCAGGCGCCCCGGCGCGTAACCCCGCGCCACCGTTTCCTGGAGGTAGGGAACGTCCTCAAGGTTGAACCCGAGGAGGCGGGCCCCCACCAGATCGACCGCAAGGGGATTTCTTCCCATGATGACCAGCCCCAGCCGTCGCGGCGACGGCACGGCCTCGGTGCCCACGCCGACATCGATCGCGTCCATGACGATGAAATCAGGATACCCGACCGAAAGGAGATCGGTGATCTTATGGTTCAGCAGGAAATCATGACGTATGGAGCGTTCATCATCGGAGCAGATGCCGATGTTGAGCTTCACCGCGCCGGTCATGGAACTGACACAGTGGCATTTGAGCTTCGGCAGGTAGACCATGGAATCGGCCCGGGCCATGCGCCGCGACAGGCGCAGGGTGTCATGGACCGCGCCGCCGACGAAAACCCTGTCTCGGCGCTCCTCGTCGATGCAGAATATCCCTATCTTCGCGCCGCCTTTTTTTCTCGCCCTGCGCACCAGGTCGTAGTAGCCGGCATAGCGGTAGGTGAGACGCGTGGGATAGCCGATGGCGGTCTTCTCTCCCATGTCGACCCTGGTAACCTGCGGTGCGCCGGCAAGGGCGCGGAGCGACGCACCCACCAGGGCGGGGTGGGTGAACGCGGTGGAGCCGTATTTCCCATTCTTGGTCGCGTAAACCACGTTGGGCTTCACAAAAACCCTTCCCGAGGGCTCGTAGCCGAGGTCCTTCATCCCCTGCCGCACGATGTCCTGAATGGCCTTCTCGTCATATTCCTCACAGCGCCGAATGAGAACCCGGGTATCTGGTTTCGACGTGCTTCGTTTCAGTGCTTTCATACTTGCCACCTCATGATTGGACTGTATTCAATTCACCATAATTTGATCTTGGCAATATTTCAATTCCTTTATCGCATGGTCAGAATTTAATTCCCGTCCAGTGCGGCCGCTATCCTTCCTCCCCATGGACGGGAAGAAATACCGGCCATGGACAATTTCAAATAGTGTTGACAATATTATCGGATGATAATTAATACAGAAGGTTGAACCATCATCAGGAGACACGGGAAAGCGGCAATGAGACAGGATGAAGGGATGGTATCGGTACAATCCCTGGCGAAATATTACACGACCCGCAAGGCCGGACTTTTCGAGCGTCCGGGGACCATCAGGGCGGTCGACGGCGTTTCTTTCACAATACCGGTGGGGCAGACCATGGGCATGGTCGGCGAAAGCGGTAGCGGGAAAACGACAGCGGCCCGTTCCATCCTGCGGCTCATCGAGCCGGATGCCGGCGAAATTGTCATCGGCGGGACCAGGGTCCGTGACCTTGACCGGAAGGAGCTTCGCGCCTTCAGGAAAAACATGCAGATCGTATTCCAGGACCCCTACAGCTCTCTCAATCCCCGCATGACCGTGGAGAAAATAATTACCGAGCCCCTCAGGATCCACACTTCCATGAAGCAGGCCGAAATCAACAGCAGATTCGAGGAACTGGCCGGCCTGGTCGGCCTCGAGGCGGCCCATAGGGACCGTTATCCCCACGAATTCAGCGGCGGCCAGCGGCAGCGGATCGGCATCGCCCGGGCCCTGGCCCTGAATCCCCGGTTCATCATCCTGGACGAGCCCGTTTCGGCCCTTGACATGTCGATCCAGGGACAGATACTGAATCTGCTCCGCGATCTCCAGCTGAAACTCAAGCTCACCTATCTCTTCGTGTCCCACGACCTTGCCGTCGTCGAGCACATGAGCGACCGCATCGTGGTCATGTACCTCGGGCGGATCGTCGAGGAGAGCCCCAAAAAAACTCTTTACGCGTGCCCCCTGCATCCCTACACGCAGAGCCTGATGAAAGCGATCCCCGAAGCAAGGGCTTCCCGCCACGGCTTCAGCGTCATCGCGGGGGAAATACCGTCGCCGGAAAATCCTCCCCCGGGGTGCCATTTCCATCCGCGCTGCCCCTGCGTAATGGACATCTGCAGGAAAGAGTATCCGGCCATGAAAACCGTCAGGAAGACCAGGGTCGCATGCCATCTGTATTGAGGCAATCAGGCGTACTCGTGATGCTCGCCATGGCCCTGCTCCTGGCCGGGCAGTCCTCACCGGCCCGGTCCTCGGGAGCCCAGGAAGATTACACCTATCTTCATTACCTCCTGTACCTGGCCGACAAGAACCCCGACGACGCAGGCCCTAAAGACCGCATATTTTTTAAAAATGAGATCGTGTACTGCACCGGCACCAGCATTCTCGCGGAGGTCAACAACAGGGCCGCCGCGATGATGGAGCAGGGGAATTTCGCCGGCGCGGTGGATCTCCTGGACAGGGCGCTGAAAAACTCAGCGCTCTTCTTCCCGTTCCGCTACAATCTCGGCGTCTCGTACCTGCATCTCCGCGATCTGAAAAAATCACTCCTCCATTTCAGGAAGGCGCAGGCGGTTGTACCGGAATATTACGGGACCTATCTGCAGATGGGTTCCATTTACCAGCAATGGTACCGTGACAACGAGGCCATCGACAGCTACCGGCAGGCGCTCAAGTGGAACAAGAACGAGCTCAACACCTACGTCCTCATCGGCGATCTCTTTTTCAACCGCAACCAGCTCCAGCTGGCCAAGAAATATTACGACCAGTGCCTCAGGATCGATCACCGGTTCAACAATGCCGTGCTGGGAAAAGCGAAGGTCCATTTCAAGGAAGGCGACTATTACAAGGCCCTGGTCACGCTCAAGGCCATTGACACCCGGAAGGAATATGACAGGGCGTACCACTATTACTACGCCGAGACGTCCTTCAAGCTCCAGGACTACAAGACGGCGAGCCAGCAGTATGTCATCCTGCTGGAGGACAAGAACGACAAATTTTTTATTACTAATTCCGTAACGCTGATTGAGCACAAGCTCAACCTGAGCAACCGCTTTATAGAAAAATGACGCGAGCGTCCATGTCGGGGTCAGTCGATGATCAGCCGCGATATCTCAACCTTGTACAGGTTGTGGACATTGGTGAGCATCTTGCGGACATTCTTTATCAGTTCCCGGTCCGTGGAGCGCTTCTGGACATACCGGTCTATCTCGTCAAGCTCGTTCTGCAGCTGGCCGCTCAGATTATCCAGGCCGCGGACGATCGCCGCCGATGACGCGGGGCGGCTTCCCTGCTTGAGCTTTTTGAGCTCGGCCTGTATCTGCTGCTGCATCTGGTTCCGCTTCTCTTCCTCTTCCCTGATCATCCTGATGGTCTGTTCAGCCAGCTGGATGAAGTTAATCGGGTTGAGGAGCTCATAATTATTGATGGGAAAACCGCTCATCGACAGGATCATTTTCGGTATTTCCCGCATGCTGAAGGAATCGGCTATCAATTCCATGGTGGCATGGTCAATGACGGTCTTATTCTTCACGGGGAGCGTCAGGAACGCCTTCAGCGCGTGGGGAAATTCAATTATTTCGTCATTGATGATATTTACGGTTTCCGTTACCAGCTGAAGATACATATCGATCTTCTTTTCCGTGATCCGGAGCGAATTGAAGGCCATGATATTTCTCTGGATTTTTATGGACGCCTCCGCGGCGGCCCTGGCGCTGGTGAAGTAGGCAACGATGTTCGTATTGGACATCTTGCTGATGGTGCCCCCGCCGTCATTGATGGCGGCGGCGATGAAGGCCTTGATCCGCAGGTTCAGGTTGATAAGTTCGGGGATGTCACCGGTCATTGACTTCAGGTTCCGCTCCGCGAGGACCATGTTCAGTATCGTCACCCGCTCCTTTTTCATGCCGTCGATGGATATGACTCCGGCATCAGGCGCCGGCGCCTGCATGCCCTCGATGACCGGCGCTTCGTATTTGCGGAAAATATTCACCACGAAACCGTCGATTTCCTTCATTTCCTCCATCGACAGTTTCGCAATGACGGGAATGATGTCCTTCGATATGCCGTATTCCTCCTTGAGAAGCGACAGGAGAAAGAATGAAAACTCGATCGATTTCAGGTCTCCCAGTATCGCCAGGATGTCCCGCTGGATGCCCTTGTTCTTGATGACCAGCATGTCGCGGATCGAACGGAGGGCGTCCCTGTTCCCCAGCTGAGCCAGGAGCAGGCAGGAGTAAATCCTCACCTTGATGCCCGGGTCCTTCAGGTACTCCTGAAGGTAGCGCATGACCTGCCGCTTGTTGAAGCTCGGGCTGTGTGCGACGATCATGGCAATGGCCCGCACGATGACGTCTTTCGAATTGTCCTGGCCCATCTTGTAAAAAAGGTCATTGAGATAATCAATATCCGAATCAATGCGGCACCGGCCGAGCCCCAGAACGGCAAGGCTCCGGATCACGGGACTCGGGTTGTTCGCTATGACGCTCTTGAATATCTGGTTTGCCGTAATGTTTCCGGTGATGTCCCTGTCGAGGAGCATGGTGATGGCCGACTCGACAATTTCCGACTCCTCGGAAATCCTGTTTTTCATCAGCTCGAGGATGATATTGAGGGAACGCTGTTCCGTGAACAGCGAAAGGAGCCGCAGAGCGCTTTTCTGGTCTTCTGCGGAGCCGGTGGTGATCATGACCTCGATCTCGCCGAGCATGTACGAATAGTTCAGCGTCGAAAGCGTAAGGACCGTCGCGTCCAGAATGTCCTTGTCGGGATATTTTTTCAAGTAGTTGTAGATATTCACCAGCACCGACGAAGCCTCGTCGATATTGAGCAGGCTTATGATGCGGCAGAGACGGATAATGCGGTTCCGGAGATACAGCTTTTCAAAATTCAGGTCTTCGAGCCGCGATGCGGAGTTGTCGCGGGATTTCTGGTCCTTGTCGAGCAGGACTTCAATGAGAAGCGTCAGGTCCCCGACCCCATCGCCCTCAAGGTAGCTGATGCGCTTTGCCAGGCTGGACACGATGTGCTTGATCAGCGCCGGATCATCCTTGGTCAAAAAGGCAAGGATCTCCTTTTTCAGGTCAGGGGTGCAGTAATTCAGGATAAATCTCCTGATCCGCTGGAAGCTCTCCGGGAGACCCTTTTCGATGACGTCAGTTATCATGAATGCTTTCCGGTAATTCTCGAAATAGGTCTCCAGGGTCACCACGATGTAATTGTACAACTTGTCCTTCAGCAGGTTGAACGGCCGGGTGTTGACGGGCATCTTGAAATACTTGACGAATATCTCGACTATCATCTCGTTGAACCGGTCGATTTCGGTCGATATCGCGATCAGGTTCCTGAACAGCTTGTCGGGATCCCGGAGACGCTCGATGTTATGATAGATGGAGTACAGGACCATGCTGATAAGCTCAATATCGCCGGAGGTGAGGGCCTTCATGGTATAGATGAGGTGTTCCCGGTGGTTGCATGCTATCATGGCGCAGATGAAGGCGTTCTTGGTCTGGTTCGAGAAGCTGTCGAATTCGTGGGTCATCTTCCCGAGGAGGACCCGGATGTCCAGGACGATCTTGTCCTCGCTGTCAGGCGAATACGTATAGAGGCGATCATCTTCGGTTTTCATCCTGCTGGCCTTGTCTGCCAGGTCCGCCGCGAGACTGTAAATGGCCTTGTATACGGAATAGCTCATGGCGTCATCACCCTGCTTCAGCAGCTTTTCGAACAGGGCCATCGACTTGAACGACGCAAGCGACTCTATGGCAAGGGACTTGAGCTGAGGATCAATGCGCTCCGTGTTAATGATCGAAACGAGGAAATTAAGGACCTCCTCCGTTTCAACGCCGATGGTTTTAAGGACATTAAAAGCGACAGCGGTTACGACATGCGAATAATTCAGTTCCTGCTTTTTCTCTATGAAAGCGACAATATCCTTGATGTTGTCCCTGCCGCCATGTCGCATCACATGCTCGAGGACCATGATCCGTTCCTCATCGGTCGTATTTTTCACGAGCTGCGAGACAAGAATGGGGAGCACCCCGGGATTCTCGAAGGTTATCAGGGTTGCTATGGCGCTTTGGCGTACATCAGGCCCCTTGTCCAGTTCCTTGGCAAGTATGCTCATGCCGATGTCGGACTTCAATATACCCAGCACCTTGTGGAACGCCAGGCGTTCGTAGGGAACCAGCTTGAAGCTCCTGCTGATTTCAAGCTTTATGGTTTGTAAAAAACTCTTTTCCTCAGCCACTGTTCAATCCCCGCTCTGATCTTGATATCGTTGAATCCCTGCCGGGCAGCCGCAACTAAGCAGGTATAACATACTCACGATTTCATGGTATTTGCAATAAAAAAACAGGCGCCCCCTGCTATTATAGTTATCGTCATTTGTTGAGATAAAGTATATATCCATATTCCCCCGAGCAGTAAACAGCACCTGCTTTTGCCGCGCCTTGCCGGGCGGAGCATAATGATATTTTCATGAATATTTCTTGACAGATATCTCCTTAGATCAGACAAATTCATGTTAAAAAATTATGCTACTCATGGACCTGAGATGAACGTAATACCAGTAATTCTTGCCGGCGGGGCCGGAACGCGGCTCTGGCCGCTCTCGCGGGATGAAAAGCCGAAACAATTCCATAATCTGTCAGGGGCGGGAACGCTCCTTGAAGAGACCATAAAGAGGATGCTTCCCCTCGAGCCTGAGCACCTCGTCATCGTCACGTCAAAAAAACATGAAAGCCTCTCCCGCGACGAGATCCGCAAATTCAATCTCACCAGCACCGTGCTGTCTGAGCCGCGGCCGCGGAACACCGCGGCTGCCCTGCTCTACGCGGCCCTGTACCTGACAAAGCTCTTCAATGATTCGATCATGATATCTCTGCCCGCAGACCACCATATCAAGGACACCGGCGAATTCACCAGGATCCTGAGGGAAGGCATACTGCAGGCTCAGCATGACAAGCTGGTGACCATCGGCATCAAGCCCACCTATCCCGAAACGGGGTATGGATACATAAAGGCGATGGCCGGCCCGGGCCCCGTCTATCCCATTGACACCTTCGTGGAGAAGCCGGATATCGAGCGCGCGCGCCACTACTTTGAGTCAGGCAACTACTTCTGGAACAGCGGCATCTTTGTCTGGAAAACCTCCGTTATCCTTGAACAATTCCGCAGGCTGCTCCCTGACCAGGTGGCCGCTTTCAAGCCGCTGGCCGATCTGGAGCCGCGGGACATCGCCTCCAACGACGGCCGCGCCTGGGAGATTAAGAAACAGATTTTCGACAGTGTCGAATCCATTTCAGTTGACTTTGGCATCATGGAGCGGGCGGAAAACCGGATCGTCATACCGGGAGACTTCGGGTGGACAGACCTGGGCAGTTGGAAGTCCATCGATGACATCCTGCCCCCCGACGGGAGCAACAACCGCTCTCCAGAAAAAGATATGGCTATATTCCTTAATTCGGAAAACTGTTCCGTGTTCACTGAAAACAGCCGCATCAGCGTCGTGGGGCTATCCAATATCGTGGTTGTCCAGGCCGGCGACGAGGTGCTGGTCATCAACAAGGACTCGTCGCAGGACGTGAAAATAATCGCCGGTATGGTAAAAAAATAGCACGTATCCTGCCATACCTTGTATCTTGATGGTATGATCTTTAACAGCAAGGAGCGGACCGTCATGATTAAAACCATCGCGTATCTGCAGGCTGCGCTCATCCTCATACTCCCCTCTGCCGTATATCCGGTTGAGATATCCTTCTTCCTCGGGGACGTCACCCTGGTCCGCAACGGGAAAATGAATCCCGTCGCGGTGGGCAAAAAGCTCCAGACCGGGGACCTGCTTAAAACCGGCAAGGGCTCCTTCCTTGAAGTCTCGTACCCGGACGGCAGCAAGATCAAGCTGAACGAATCGAGCAGCGCCACCATCGGCAGCAGGAACATCGCCGGCTCCGACAGGGTGTCCCTCCTCTCCGGGACCGCCACGGGAAGCATCAAGAAGCTTCTCAAGGGGAGCGCCAAGAGCTATACCCCGACCATCGTCTGCGCCGTCCGCGGCACTGAATACACGCTGACCGTCAGCAGCGGCGGCGATAGCCGTGTCGACGTGACGGAAGGAATCGTTGAGATCATAAGCCCCGGCGGAAGCGCCACGGTTGGGGAAAACGGACAGTTGGAAACGCCCATGGGCGGGAAACCATCCCCCTCACGGGGGAGCCGGGAGGAATGGAAAACAAATAATGACCGTGACTTTGAAAAAAACGCGGCAGCGAGATCCGGACGCTATGACCGGCAGCTGAAAGCCCTTGATGAGCGCACCAGGGAGACCGGGAACGTCATCGTGAGCGTTCAGAACGCCGTGGCCGGGGCGGACAGCAGGGAATCGCTTGAAAAGGCGGGTGACCTGCTGAACAGCGCCTCCGAAAAAACGGAGGATGACCTGTTGATGAATGAAGCGCTCCACCGGCTGGCCCGTGATATAGCCGACTCTTTTCAGGGCAGGGACCCCGCTGTCAGCGAACGGTTCAGGACGATCGAAAAGCAGTCGGGCCTTGTGGCCGAGCAGCAGAAAAAGAACCTCGCGTCCCTGCAGAAGATCAGGGATGACTATCTGAAAGCCCGCGACAGGATTCTGGGCACCTACAAGAACAAGATCGACGAGATAAAATCGAAGTTCAAAAACAAGAAATCGGATATATAAGAATAAGAATGCATTCCAAAACCAGATGGACGCAGGTTCCGGGATACACTCCATGAAAAAGGCCGCGATGTGAATCGCGGCCTTTTGTATTACGCCTTGATGATCTTCCTGTCCAGGGAAACCACCTCGTCACCCTCCCGCTCAACCAGTTCCGTAATGGACGGGTTGTACCGGAACCGGAGCACGTTGAGCATGAATATCTCGAGCTTGTTGACTATGTTCGGCGGGAGTATGTCCCCGTCGATCTCCACGGAAATGACCGGGAACCGGCGCTCCCGCGACCAGGGCGTGATAAGACCCTCGATCACCCTGCCGATGAGGCAGGCAAAGGGGGATATGTTCACGATGCCGGAAAAGTCCTCCATCATGGCGGTGGAGGCGACGCCGCTTGATATGGAGATTTCCGAGTAGAGTTCGTCGCTCACGAAGTGCTTCTCCGCGTTGCCCATGATATGCTCCATGTCATGGGGCATATGAGGGATAAGGTTCGCCGCCCCAAGGGCCTTCTTGACCCTCTTCTCGACGCTGTGCTTGAACTTTTCCTCTATCTTCCACGCAAGGAGGTTGCGGAACACCTTGGAGAAGGGCTTCTTGTACCAGGGGAGGAGGCCCAGGCGCTTCTGGATATCATGCTTGCGGGTATAATCGCAGTAGTATATCCATTCCGTAACGCCGGAAACCTTGGCGATGATGCCCCGCTTGCTGAACATGCGGATCATCTCATCCACGGCAAAATCATCGCGGCGCACGTATATCTCGCCGACGATGAGGACCTTCGGCGTGTCCTCGAGCCTGCGCTTCAGGGGAATCTTGGCGATTTCCGCCGCGATGCGCCGGAGCGCCGGCAGCACCTGGGCGATATCTGTCTCGGTGATGTCGATGAGCTCCTGCCACAGCTCGTCATACTTGGCGATGGCCGTGACGGGATCAACGGCGCAGGTGCGGAGCGACGTCTCGATGTCCTTCATGTAATCCGCCACCACGAGGCCCCACCAGGCGCTCTTGCTGAAATGCGGCCCCAGCTCGTTGTAGGAGTTGTCCGAGTCGAGGGTGACCACGACCACGTTCTCCAGGCGCATGTCCTTGAACAGGTTTTCGTAAAACACGAAGTACTGCCCGGTGCGGCACGGCCCGGTCGTTGTGGGCACGAAAAGGAGATATATCTCGTCCTTCCGGTATTTGTCCGATGAGAAATATTTCAGCGCGCTCCCCAGGACCAGCTGCGAGGGAAGGCACTCCTTCCCTGACATGTGGTTCCGCGCCATCTGGAGCGTGTACACGTCGGGCAGGGGCATCGCCTCCGCGGTGACATTGGCCGCCCGGAGCGACGCGGCCAGGAGCTCGGTGGAAAGCCGTCCCATGTTGGAGAGGAGCATCTTGACCTTCTTGTTCCCGAAGATCTCGATCTTCCTGCCGTTCTTGAGATCCATGAGGTGCAGCGGATCAACGCCGTTGTTGATAAAGCGGAGGCCGTTGTCGTAGCGTTCTTCCCGTATCTGGTCGAACTTGGAGCGGTATCCCTCGATAATATCCAGGAAGGCCTCGACCCTGGTGTCGACGCCGGCGTCAGCCGAGTGGGAATCGAGTTCAAGCACCAGGAACGGCTTGGTTCCCATGATCCACTTCACGTAGTGGAGCATGAATGAGTCCGGAGCGCAGGAAAAATTCGTTATATACGTGATGAATATGTTCGGCTGGTCCTTCAGGATCACACTGGCCCTCATGTCCTGCTGGCCGTAATACCAGTACATGTTGTCAAAGATGTGCGCCTCGTCGATGGGGAGCATGTCAAAGGGAATGACCGAATAGCCGCGGGTCGTGAACTTGAGGGGGATGCCCATGTTGGCGTCCCGGGTGAAAGCGTTATAGGGCCTTCCCAGGATGGCGATGACGGGGTGCTCTGCGGCTTTGGCCTTTTCATAGGCTTCCCGGCCCATGGCATGGTACCTTTCCCAGAAATCCTTCTGCCTTTCGCACCCGACGTCGAAGGCGCGCCTGACGTCCCGCTCGGGAACGCCGAGCTGGGCTCCCATCCTGACGAACTCCTCGAGGGCCTTTTCCATGCCGAACTTGAAGCTCACGATCGGCGTGAGGAACTTCTTCGCGTCAATTTCCGGGAAGGCCTTCATGATATAATACGGGAGTGACTGGGTGATGGGGCAGAAGGTGGCATGCACCTTGTCCTCGTAGCTTTCCAGGTCCCTGAAGTGGGGCACGAAAATGTAATCCAGTCCGGAATCGATGATGTCCTGCACCGCGCCATGGGCGATCTCAGCCGGGAAGCAGTAGGAGCCTTCAGTCCGGGCTATTCCTTCGTGGGAGATCTCCTCGGAGAGACGCACCTCTATGCCCAGGGTATGGAAAAACCATGAATAGAGCGGCCACAGAGTGTACACGGAAAAGGCCTTGGGCACGCCCACCACGAAATCATATTTCTTGACGAAATCGTCTTTGGACGGCGCGCACTCGTGAAACATGAGCTGGTCCCGCTTTTCAATGTAATTGAAGACCTTCGACTCGTCGATATTCTTCTTTTTCCGCATGTTTGCGTACTTGTTGCAGCGGCCGCCGAACATGTACTTGTGGCCGTTCACGTTGAGGACACGGATCGGGCAGTCGTTGTCGCAGGCCTTGCAGCGGAATTCCCGCTCGTACACGATCTTCGTGTTCAGTATTTCGTCTATCACGAAGGAGCCCTTCGCGATAATGCCGTCGTTGAACTTCTGTTTTGCCAGGATCCCCACGCCGAAGCAGCCGAGGAGCTCGGGGTCCGGGGGGATGGTGATATTCTTGTCCATGAGCATGGCGAAAGCCAGGGGCACGGCCTTGTTCAGAGCCACGCCGCCCTGAAGCACGATGTTATCGCCGATGGTCCGGTTCCCCACGACCCGGTTGAGGTAGTTGGACACGATGGAGGTGATGATGCCGGCGGTGATGTCTTCCCGGGACGCCCCCAGCTGGATAGCCTTGCGGATGTCCGAGTTGATGAAGGCGGAGCACTGCTCGCCGAATTTCAGCGGTCCCTGGGCCTGCACCGCGATGTCGCCGATGTCGCGGACGTTGGTGATGTTCAGATCGCCGGAGGCGGATTCCTCGAGGAAGGATCCGGTCCCGGCCGAACAGGCCTCGTTCATGGCGTAGTCAATCGGAACCTTGTTCTTCAGCAGGGCGTATTTAGCGTCCTGTCCGCCGATCTCGAAGATGGTGTCTATATCAGGCTTAAAATACGTTGTCCCCACAGCGTGGGCGATAATTTCATTGTACACGGCCGGCGTTTCAAGGAACACGCCCAGGATCTCCCGCGACGAACCGGTCGTTGAAGCCAGGGTTATGTTTATCTTCGCGTCGCCGATCTGTTCCTTTAATTGTTTCTTGACCTCGATGAGGCATTCCTTGAGGGCGTTCACCGGATCCCCGTGGGTCCGCCCGTAATGGGAAGCCACGATTTCATCGTTTTCTATGTCTATAAGAGCGACCTTGGTGGTGGTGGATCCGCCGTCGACGCCGAGGATATATTCGCCGCCGGGCCTGGCCGTGCCGCGCCTCGATTTGAGGTAGTTGACCTTTCCCTCCGCGGTCTTGAGGCTCTTGTACCGGGCAAAGTCTATCTCCTGGGGCTTGAAGAGATTGCCGATGCCGGGAAACTGGCTTCCCGAAGTCCTCGCCAGGTGCGCCGCGCCGAAGGCCTCGAAATAGGGCGCCTCCTCGGGCACGATGATCTCGATATCGGGCATCTTCTCCTTCACGAAGCGGATGATGTACTTGTTCCGGGTGACGCCGCCGGCGAGAAGCACCTTGCCGGTGCTGATGCGGGCGCGCTTGAGAAAATCAACGACCTTGGTCGCCATGACATCGGACAGGGACAGCACGATGTCAGCCTTGGTGGCCTCGCCCTTGTTCAGCTTGTGGGTACAGTCGCTCTTCATGAAGACCGAGCAGCGGGACGACATGTGGCAGACCTTCGCGGAATCAGGCACGTTTGCCACGTCATGGAGGCGCAGGTCCATCCGTCCGAGCTGCTGCTTGAAAAACTCGCCGGTGCCGGAGGCGCACTTGTTCCCGGCGAAGCTGGTTATGATCCTGGCGTTCTCATCAATGGTGTACACGACGAAATTCTCACCGCCGAGGGACACGACCGCATCCACATTGAGATTCAGCTGCGCAAGCGCTTCCTCGATGCAAATCGACTCGAGCACGTTGTTCATATTGATCAGGTAACGGCCTTCCGTGCCCGTCACCAGGGATAGCACGCCGGGAGCGACATTGTTTTCCAGAAGTATCGCTTTAAGGGTCTCGAAAAAATTCCCTTCATGGGCCACGCTGGCGCTCCAGAGGACCTTACTATCCTCCAGAAGGACCGCTTTGATGCTTGAAGATCCTATGTTGATTCCCAAACTTTGCATAGAAAAGAGCCTCCCGGTAATACTGTTGTTATCTTTATATGTTTGTAGAGCGTAAAATGAATACTGATTATTTAATCAATAAAATGATAAAAACCGCTATTTCCCCGTGGACCGAAATAAGAACTGCAGTTAAAAGATTGGCCCATAAAAATATCTACAATTTTTTTTGTCCATAAAGTTTTTTATCCTCAATCAAATTATTAATATACAAAACAGTCACTTTATTTAATGATATCTTTACATCTGCTAAAATTTTTGTTATAATTTATGTAAGAATAATTTGAATTTTTTTATTCATTACATTACACTTGGCAGAAAAAATATATCGTTCCGCACCCCTCTGAACATTTAAAAGAAAAATGGGCATAATTTTCCGAAACGTAAAGGATCTTTAATGAATAAAAAAATTCTCCTTGTCGAAGACGACAAAACAACGATCCTCCTGCTCCATAAATTCATCAAAGACCTGGGATTCAGCGTCACCAAAACAGTACCGACGGGAGAAGAAGCGGTACGGGAAACCATCATGACCAGCCCCGACCTGGTGCTGATGGACATTATACTGGACGGTGAAATCGACGGCATCGATGCCGCCCGCCAGATAAACGAGATCCACAACATACCCGTGATCTATCTCACTTCATCCTCAGACAGCGATACCTTGAAGCGGGCCCTGACCACGAACCCCTCCGGCTACATCGTCAAGCCGGTTGACAAAAAGGAACTCAAATCAGCCATCGACCTGGCGATTCTGCGCCACGAGATGGAGGACCGCCTCAAGGAGAGCGAACTCCGGTTCTTCACGATCCTGAACAGCATCGGCGACGCCGTCTTCGTCATGGACAATGCCGACCTCATCACTTACGTCAATCCTATCGCCGAGAAAATAACCGAGCTTACCATCGACAAGCTTATCGGGAAGCGCTTCACCGAAGTGCTGAACATCAAGTATAACGGGATCCACGGCGGGCTCTTTACCAATCCCGAATCCGATGACAATATCCATTTCAATTATTTCTACACGCCCAGCGGCAAGCAGGTTCCCATCGACTTCAGCGTCTCCCATATAAGCGATATAAACGGGGAGCGCTCCGGGTCCGTCATCATTCTCCGCGACGACACGGAACGGGTCCGCTCCGAGATGAAGATCAAGGAGAGCTATATCCAGATCAAGAAGGCCATCGGCGGCATCATAACCGCCATGGCGCAGACCCTGGAAACACGGGACCCGTACACCGCCGGCCACCAGCGTCGCGTCGCCGACATCGCCCGCTGCATAGCCACCGAAATGAAACTTCCGGAGAAGCAGGTCGAGGGAATATTCATGGCGGGCATCATCCATGACCTCGGCAAAATATGCATCCCCACCGAGATCCTGAGCAAACCGGGGAGGCTGTCATCCATTGAATTCGACCTGATCAAAACGCATCCCCAGATCGGGTATGATATACTCAAGACCATCGACTTCCCCTGGCCCCTGGCCGAGATGGTGTACCAGCACCACGAATGGTTCAACGGCTCCGGGTATCCCCGCGGCCTTGAGGGGGATTCGATTCTCCTGGGCGCGCGCATCATCTGCGTTGCCGACGTCGTCGAGGCCATGGCGTCAGACCGTCCCTACCGGCCTGCCCGGGGCATCGACGAGGCCCTGTCCGAAATCAGGAACAAGAAGGGGCAGAACTTCGACAAGGACATCGTGGACATCTGTCTGAGCCTGTTCCTGGAAAAAAAATACAGAATGCCCTAGTTTCCCCCGTACTGCCGCATCATCCTGCCGTAACGGTATTCATAGATCATGGCGATGAACCTCTCGTCATAAAGAGGGTCTGTTTCCCCGTAATACAGATGGCCCGGGCACGCGCAGTCGCTTGAGCCGAAATTTTCAATGCACCGATAGCCCAGTGCTCCAACCGACCGCGCCAGGTCGCATTCCAGCTTTTCTCCGGTGACGATGGGAAGGGCCGCAGCAACAGGGAACCGCACCGACAGGTAATCGATGTGCCAGTAAGGCTCCTTCCTCTTCCTGCGGTGATATTCGATCCTCTTGAAGAGATTGTTCATTCCGCTGCCGACATAGATATAATATCCCTTTCTGAACTTCATGGCCCCCAGGCTCCCGATGGACAGATCGGCATCGGAACCGGCGCGGAGAACCAGGGCATAGATGCCGCGTGGCTCCACATCCGGGATTTCGATCCTGACCGGAGCCATCCCCGTGATCCGGTAATCCCTCTCATAGCGGGCGGAATAGGCCCGCATTTCTATGTCATTCTTATGACGGCGCAACGTTTCATAAAAGGCGAAGTCGGTATGATAGTTGGGCACGAAGAGCTGTATCCCCTCGTGAAGAAGAATAAAGACGAGGATCCCCCGTTTTGTTTCCGCAAGGACCCTGACGTGTTCCGCGGCCCTGGCGCTCACCGCGTCGGGAAAGGAAGCAAGTGAATTCCACGCCAGGGTACAGGACTTGATTTCGACGAAAAAATCTTTCCCGTCATGGCGCACCGAATAGTCAAACCGGTGATTGCCGACCGCCGGCTCGCGCCGGACGATCTGGAACTCCTCGAGGCCCGGCATGGCCCGTGAAACAATGCAATCGCGGAATATGGCGTTGCTCATGATCGAATCGATCAGCACCGGCCTGCTGTTGTAGATGACATATTGTATCCGGTAAGGATACTTCCCGGGGGACGGGACCAGGACGACCCGTGTTCCCGGCAGGAACAGCTCGGCAAGCCTGCCGGTATTGGGAACATGGACGGAACAGATCTTCCCGTCGAGCTTCACCCGCGCCACGAACCGGTTGAGCCGCTGCAAGAAAACAGCATCGCGGAACGGCGGGTTACCGGCTGAGGTCATAGGCGAGGATCTTCGTTTCAAGGCCGTCATTGTCCACGGCATCTTCCACAACAGCCCAGCCGCGACTCACGTAGAAGCCCTCCAGCCAGTCGCGGTCATGCTGGCCGAGAAAGAGGTACAGGCGCAGGTAGCCGAGTTCCTTCGCCCGGGCCGTCACCGCCTTGACCAGGGCCTGGCCAGCGCCCCCCCTGCGGTAGTGCGGCAGAACGAAGAGCGACGCCAGCCACGGGTTCAGGTCCTTGCGCGACCAGAGATCATCCTGTTTAAGGGTGGCCATCCCCACGGGAAGCGATCCTTCGACCGCAACGAACGACAGGGGAACGGTCTCGCTGTGCGCCCGTTCCTGGTATGCCCTGAGCACCAGGGTAAAATCAATCGAGCGGGTCCGGTACCATTCCATGTATGACCAGTGGGCAAGGATGGGGGCGTACTCAGGAGCCATGTGCAGGGGAATTATTTCCATGATTGCCAATTTCTTTACCATTGTTTATTGTCACTGCCGTTCATTGTCAAATTAAAAACAATGACAGGTTCCCGCGCTACTTTATTTTCATAGTCGCTTGACAATTTAGAACAGGTATGGTAATAAAACAAGCTGTTTGGTCCATTCCAGGCACATATCCCTTTTCAAAACGATACATACAGACAGGAGGGCGCTTCATGGCTACCTATTACAAAAAAATCAAAGGGAAAAATTACGATAAAAAACTGATTGTTGCGGCCGATTCAGCGGTGAAAGGCAGGGGAGACGGCCGCATATCGCTGAACGACGCGAAAAAGATACTCAGGACCGTGCAGGATGCCAGCAATTATTCGGATATTGAAAAAAGCACCATGAAGTACATCAGGGACCATTATGCCTTTACCCCTGAGGCTGACCGGTGGTTCCGCGGCGAGATCCGGAAATGGGCCGCCTCCCGGGGCGCCGCCGACAGGATGGTCAAAAAACCGACGCGAAAAATTTCAAAACCGAAAAAAACCGCGTCTCGCGACGCTGCCCCCCGCGATGAATCCCGCCCTGCGCCGTCATTACCCGCCAGTCAACGGCCTGAAGCGCAGGTGACCAAAGAGGCCCCTGGTCTTTTCAAGAGAATTATCAAGTTTCTCCTAGTCATCATTATCATTGCTTTTATGTTTATACTTTTGATCCCTTCAGCCCGCGAATGCATGAAAAACAGGATATTCGGACTGATCGGGTCAACCGACCAGCAGCACAAGGCACCGGAAATAATAAAACCTGCCGAGGAACAGAAAGAAGATGCCGCCCCCGTACCGGCAACATCAGCTGATAAGCCAGAGGCAGCCAAAGGACCGGAAACCGGCGGGGAATACTATACCGTGCAGGTGAAGGACGACCTTATTTCCATCAGCGAAAAGGTGCTGGGCGGCTACTCCCGGTGGATTGACCTGTACAACGCGAACAGGGATGTCATCAAAAATCCTACGATGATTTTCCCGGGACAGAAACTGAAGCTCCCTGATGTGAAAAAGTAGACCTGACCGGTATCACCAGCTGCCATGGCAAAAATGAATTGCATAAAATGAGCAGTTGCGGATCTATGCCTTTCAGAACCGGCGACCGCATGGAGAAGGCCGCCGGAGGAATAACAGCACGGGAGGATCCAAAAGGCCCCTATGGAACAGTGCCGCCTCATCATACAGGAAACGGATAAAGGTAAGGCCGTATTTGCCGGTTCTGACATTCGAAAGGGCGAGGTCGTGTGCGAGTTTACCGGCCCGAAATACACCATGGCGGAATACCTGGAGCTCCATGATCCGGACAACAACCATTTCGTCCAGATTGACGATGACTGCTTCATGGGACCTTCAGGCAACGCCGACGACCTCATCAACCATTCCTGCAATCCCAACGGCGGCCTCACCTGCCGCGAAGGCAGGGTCCTCTACGTGGCGATCCGCGATATCCGGAAGGGCGAGGAACTGTCCTTTGACTATTCCACCACCATGGACGAAGACTGCTGGGAGATGGATTGCCTCTGCGGCGATGCAGCATGCCGGGGGAAAGTGCGCGACTTCAAACACCTCCCCGAGGACCTGAAAAAAAAGTATCTCGACCTGGACGTCGTGATGCCCTTCATTGTGAAGAGGACCTGTTCTTGAGAGAACCGGTTCGGGCCTGAGCCCATACAGGTCCCGTGTCACTCCTTATCCCTGAAAACATAGCTCAGGAGCCGGTACACGAGCTTTGCGGCAAGATAATCGCACTGCCTGGCATAGGGATTCGGGCATAGCTCCACCACGTCAAAACCCACTATCTTTTTTTCCTTCGATACTTTTTTCAGAAGGGCGATCACTTCATACCAGCCCAGGCCGCCCGGCTCCGGTGTTCCCGTTGCCGGCATGATGGAAATATCAAAGGCATCCAGGTCAATGGTGACATAGACTTCATCAGTAAGGAGCGACACGGCGCGGTCAATCCAGTCGCGGCTGCCCTGGATGTCCTCGGCTAGGAAAAGCCGCTCCGGGTCAGCCGCTTTCCGCTCAACGTCATCCAGGCTCCTGATGCCCACCTGCACGACAGGACATGATTCCCGGACGCGGGCCATCACGCAGGCGTGGTTGTACCGTGAACCATGAAACTCCTCCTGGAGGTCAGCGTGGGCGTCAAGCTGCAGCACCGACATCCCGGGATGACGTTCCGCGTGGGCCCTGACCGCCCCGACCGTAACGGAGTGCTCGCCTCCCAGGGTAACCACGAATTTTCCCTCACCCAGGTGCCGGGCTACCCGTGTCCTGACCGCCTCCGTCATCGCCTCCGGCGAGGATTTTTCACCCACGGGCGCATCGGTATGGATACCCCTGGTATAGACCTCGGAGTCAGTGTCAATATCATAAAGATACATGTTATACGATGCGTCAATAATGGCGTCGGGCCCCCTGTCGGCGCCCTTCATCCAGGTTGATGTTTCGTCATAGGGGACCGGCAGGACCACAATTCCCGCCGACTGATACGCTTCGTATCCCTTCGGCACGTCGCCGAAATTCTTTTTTACTGCCATGATCATGTCCTTCCCGGCTTCACCATTATCATGCCGGCCTGCCGGATGTCGTAGTCAAACCATATGTTCAGGGGGCCGTGCCTTCACCGATTTTTTCTGCGGAATAAAAATCCGGTAACCGATCCCGAGCTTCATGAACAGGAACAGAAAAACCAGCAGGAACGCCAGCACCAAGGCGACCACCGCCTTGTTGTATTCCTGCCGGTAGTATATCTCACCCTGCCCTATCTTCGGGATCTTTTTCGGACCGATGGGTATCTTGTAATTCTGTGCCAGGGTTTTGAGGTAATTGATATTCAGGATAGGAATGTTGTTCCGGGCAAACCTGCTCATGACGCTTTCAATGCGCATCGCCTTCTGCGAGGGCTTGAGGTTCAGCCCGGCCTTGTAGCGCATCTTTCCTATGAAAGAGCCAATGGCAACCGTCCCTCCGCCGACATTGATGTACGCGGCAATCTGGGAATCCTTCGCCTGGTCATAATAGATTTCCATGCGCGCGCCGATGTTGCGCCTCATGTCTTCATACTCTAACAGCGTTATGTGATATTTACTGATTGTCGTGCGCAGTATGTTCTTTCCTTCCTCTGACATGCCCAGGGCGTTGTCCTGCACGCCCCCCAGGGATGCGGCGATGGAACGGTACGTGGAAAACTTCTCCTCCTGTAAAACATGCTCCATGTCGAGCCAGGTGAACCCGGGGATATTGGCGCCCCAGGTCGATGCCGACACGCTGGTGATGATGATCAGGCGCAGATCCAGGGCCCTGGCCGCGGAAAAGACAGCCAGGTTCATCGCGGGAAACGAACCGGTCAGGGAAACGGCCACGGTACTGCCGTTTTTCACCTTTGCTTCCTTCAGCATGGAGACAATAACCGCGGCCCAGTTCGGGTTTATACTGGTAAGTTTCGAGTCTATGTCCACGGTGGTGCTGGTTATCGGCGTCGTGAGCACGCCGATCAGACCGGACCGCATCGGGTCAATTACCTTGTTTATGGGGCCGATTTTTTCCAGCCGGTGCCGTTTCAGAACCTCCATGCCCTTCAGCATGTACCGGGCCGCGAGGACCTTTTCCTTGTAATAGGGCTGCTTGACGCTGACCTTGAAGGATTCGACTATGACCAGACCTATGATCGCCATGATGGCGATAACAAGATGGATCTGCCACGAAACAGTGCTCGGCTTCCAGATCAGTTTCTTCATAGCGACATATCCCTGCCGAAAAAGAGTATCAGTATAAAGCGGACAATAGCGCTGGAGGTAATCAGGGCTGCCATGGTCTCGATAATCCCCTGCCGGTCGATCCATATCGCGATCAGGCCCGGAATAATATAGCCCACAATGGAAAGCTCGACCGCCTGGGGACCGAGGGGGATCGGTTCCAGCGTCCGCACCAGCCACCCGAGAAAGAACCCGAGGAGTATCATCAGGACCGTCCGCCGCCTTCCGTAGATGATCATGAAGGAGCCCAGCGAATTGACGATAAAATAGGTAAGCAGGCTCACCAGAGCCGTGGTGATGATGACCATGGGCCTGTTCAGGTAGAGGGCAATATACCCGGGCACGACCATCCCTCCTGCGGCAATTCCGAAAAACTCTGAAAAGAGAAGGCTCACACAGAGGCCCAGGCCGATTGACAGGGTGATGATGTTTTCCATACTGGTACGACTCCCCGGGCCCCGCGGGGCCCCTTCGATTACACCGGCGTCTCTTCGGACCTGTTCCTGAAATACGTGATCAGTTCCAGGCCGGGACCGGCTATGTTGCCGATCCCCATCACCAGTGTCGATTTTCCGCAATGTTTCAGCACCTCTTCGAAGATGACCTCGGTATCGAGATCCTCCGCGTTTGTGAACAGGCGCGCATCGATGCCCGCCTTGACGGCGTAGCGGACAAGGAAATACGAACCGGATCCGATCAGGATATACCGGTCAGCCCGTTCCCAGAGGGCCAGGGCTTCCCCGATCTGCCGCGACCGGTCAGGACGGTCAATGCGGCTGTTGATGATCATGATTCGACGCTGCACATCAGGATGCTTTTTCAGCACCATGCGCCAGATCATGCCGGTGGATTCAGGATCATTGGCGGCAAAGCCGTTGATGAAATGGATGCGCCTGCCGAAAAAATCAAGCTTCAGGTCGCTCATGGCCCCGGCGTCCGGTTCCGCCTTTTTCATCCCCCGGAGCGCCACATCGTCAGGCACGCCGACGGCACGGCACACCTTAAGCGCCAGGGCGACGTTGTCCCGGTGCTCCACATACCGGAACTCACGAAGGTCTCCGTCGCTTACCGATTGTATCTCCTCATCGGAAACGACGACAAGGCGGGCTCCGCGGTCCCGGCAGACTGTTTCGAACTCAAGGGAATAATCCCTTTCGCAGGTGAAAAGTTCCCTGCCGGGAGGGGTCGTGCCAAGGAGCGCCAGGGCGACGTCCCGCTCCCCGGGGCCCATCATGTCAAGGTGGTCTTCCCTCACGTTGGTGATCACGCCGTGGGTCGACCGCACGAGCTTCATTTCGCACAGGCTCTGCAGGTACGGCTGTAATGCCATGCATTCGATGACCAGGGCTTCGGCGCGGTTGCGGGCAGCGAAGGCTACGATCCGGACCTGCTCAATAATGTTAGGCTTTGACTGCCGGTAGACGGGATATTCGCTGCCGTCGTGGATTATCATGCGGGGGAGCGTGCCGGTGGTCTTGGCGAAGGTTCTGATCCCGCCCTCGCGCAGGCCTGCGGCGATAAGCCTGGTCACGGAGGACTTCCCCCGGGTGCCGTTAACATGTATCCGGATGGGGATTGATCGCAGGTTTTTTTCATGGTATGCATATTCCGCCGCGCCGAACAGAACCATCAGCAGAAAAAGAGCGCCCATGAACAGTATCTCATTCACTCAGACCCCCGTTAGTAGCCCACTGTACATAGTACGGGGGTTTGAAAAAGTCAAGTTATTTTGTCGCCATGGCAGCCGGCGGCAGGTTATCGGCCGTTCCCCCGCATCTGGATATACTTGCTGTACAGGTACTGCTTGGAGAGGCACAGCACCGCCATTTCCGGTGTCTGGTACACGATGACCTTGTAAGGGCTTCCTTCTCTGGCGTGAACTATTTTATCTTCGGGAAACGCCGCGAGGGACACGGGATAGATCGGCTTGTGGTACTTGTCCATGAGGGTCATGATGGCGTCCAGGATGAAATAATCCACGACCCGAGCCCCTTCTTCAAATATCTTCAGCTCGTCGGCCGTGATATAGCCCAGGCGGTGCGCGGCCTGGATGGGCCGTATGCCGAAGGGCGCGGAGCCGATGAGGCCCAGCACGATGATCGCGTCAAATTCGTCCGAGGCAACCATGAGCTCGATGGACTCCTTGAAGAGACCGGCGTCGGGCTGTCCGACCAGGTCCACCGGGTTCGCCCTGCTCCAGAAGGGCGGGAGCTTTTCATCGAACTTCTTCTTGATCTCCTCCGGGAGCGGCGGAAGCACCAGCCCCCGCTCCTCGCATTCGTCCGCGGTGATGACGCCCCAGCCGCCGCCCAGGGTCACGATGCCGACCCGGTTTCCCTTCGGCAGGGGGTAGCTGTCGAAGGCCGCGGAAAGCTCCAAGAGCTCAGTCGGGTTCATGGCTATCATGATGCCGGTCTGCTTCATCACGCTTTCGAATATCTGGAACGAGCCCGCCATGGCCCCGGTATGGGACTGGGCGGCCCTGCTTCCCCCCGCGGTCCTCCCCGCCTTGAGGGCGATCACCGGCTTTTTCAGGGAGGTGTTTTTTGCGATGTCGATGAATTTCCTCCCGTCATCGACACCTTCAAGATATATCAGGATGACCGACGTATCTTCGTCGTTGTTGAAATAATCGAGGTAATCCTCGACCTTGATTACCGCCTCGTTGCCGGAACCGACGAACTTGCTGATGCCGAAACCCTCGATCTCGGCCCAGAGCATGATCTGGTTCCCCACATTGCCGCTCTGGGCTATGATGGATATCCTTCCCGGCTTCGGCCTCGGATGGGCGCCGGTGCCGTTCAGGGCGCAGTTGATGTTGGACATCCCCATGGTATTGGGGCCCACTATGTTGATTCCATGCTTCTGGGCAAAATCGACCATTTCCTTTTCGTGGCGCACGCCCTCTCCCCCGGCCTCGCTGAACCCCGATGATATGATAACGGCGTTATGGACATCCTTCTCGACGCACTCCTGGAGAACGTCCAGGACCGTGTTCGCCGGGGTCGCGACGTAGATCAGGTCAACGGGTCCCGGTATTTCCTGGAGGGTCTTGTAGGCCTTGAGGCCGTAGACGGTGTCACGGGATGAGGATACGGGATAGACCGGGCCCTTGAATCCGCCGTCGAGGATATTCGTAAGGACGTTGGAGCCCCATTTCAGTCTCCCCTCCGTTGCGCCGACGACGGCTATGCTCTTAGGGTTAAAAAGCGAATCTAGATTTTTCATACTCAACCTGCCGGAACCGATCAATATGCTAGCCGCCAGTTAAGATCTATCATAATTTTTTTTCAAGCGATTTATCATTAAAAATGACATGTCAGTTCATTTTTAACCGGGTCTTTCGCCGGCCGGTGAAAAATTAAACACTTTTTATTTCCTAAGTATTATTTACGGCATTCCGAAGGAATTGGGAATGCGACGGAGAGAGCGGCGGCTTTATTCATGACACGCCGAAGAAGTGTCAGGCAGGCGAAATCTGATTGACCGCACTGAAGCTGAAGGTACACTTCCTTGCAGATAACAGCAGGAGGCATCCGGTGACGGTAAAAACTGATTACATAACGATATCGACCAGGGGAAATCGTGACGTCATTGACCTGACACCCGAGTTTAGGAAGATCATCGGCAGGCACGGCCTGTCCGACGGGATAGCCGTTGTCTTCTCCCCGGGGTCAACGGCGGGCGTAACGACAATCGAATATGAGCCGGGTTTGAAAAAGGATATCGGCATCTTTCTGGAAAAGCTCGTGCCCTACGGCGGGAAGTATCACCATCACGAGACCTGGCATGATGACAACGGGTCGTCCCATCTGCAGGCGGCCTTCATCGGGCCGTCCGTCGCCGTGCCGGTGGTCGGCGGCGAACCGTCCCTCGGGACCTGGCAGCAGGTGGTCCTCATCGACTGCGACACCAGGCCGCGCAAGCGCGAGATCGTTGTCCAGCTGGTATACTGATAAAATACCCCGTAGCAAGCTACGGGGTATTTTGTCGCATAATGTTTTGCGCGCTCTCATCCCCGGAGCAGAGCTCCGGGGTTTGCGCGCGCTGCGATCAGCGCCGCTTCTGCTCGTACTCCTTGATGTATTCGTCAATAAGGCTTTTGCTCGAATCGGATTCAGCTTCCCGCCGATTCCGTATATCCTTGCCGCGGTCGAAGAGCAGGACCAGCTTTTTAACAGGCAGCGCCAGCAGGCCCCCGATGAACTTGAAAAAATCGACGACAGCGCTTGACGCCTCCTTGAGCCAGGACGATTTCATGCCCCGGGCGGCGGCGGAACCGCCTGACCTGAAGGCATTGAGGGTCTGGGTGGCCGCCTCCGCGGTCTTGGAAGCGACCGCTCCCGCGCCTTTACTTACCGCTTCAGCCGTTTTGGCAACGGCCTGGGAGCCGTACTGCGGCGGCACCGTGCCGGGACTCCGGGTTATTTCAAATTTCGGTATCGCCGATGATCCGCTATAGGTCCCCCTGAGCCTGAACATGCCGGCGCTTGATTCGGCGCCGCGGTCTATGAAAAACAGGAACAGGTAATACACATACATGAAGGCATTGTAGAATATAAGAAAAAAGGCTATCCATATCTCAATGAAGGACCAGATAAACTCCACGAACATCTTGCCGCAGTCCACCCATTTGAATATGAATGAAAAAATATTATCAATAACGCCGTTTGAAAATTGCTTAACTACAGTATATCTCATGCTGTCCCTCCACGATCGGATCGCCGGACACGCCAGAAAAGCCTTGCCGGCAGGTCTCAAGAATGATGATATTTATTGGGATTAGATTCAGCGAGTCAATAAAAAAATCCGTCCCCCGGCGGGAGCGGGAGGCATATATGCCATCCCCGCTCGAATCTTCACCGTAATTGTCAGCGCCCGCTTCTTCCTATTTCCTTGTCCAGTTCCTCGAAGAGCGTCCCGGCCGATCCGGGCACCATCTCTTCGACTTCACGCTGGGGGACCCTCATGTCCGCGAGATCCTCGGTGATTTCCTCTTCTTCAATCGTCACGGGTTCCGTTACTTCCGGTTCATTTTCCTGCGGCGGTATCACCGCGCCCGTCTCGTTGCCCTCGTAGAGGTGGTCCCGTGACCGGTGGTACCGGGCCTTGGAGGAAACCAGGCTCGGATTATCAATGACGGTCTGCCCCATGTAAAAATTAAGGTTCTGATCCCGTGAAAGATCAGACATTGCGTCGGCGATCTTGTCATTGGGAATGCTGTTCATTTTCAGAAGTTCATCGATGCCGAAATTGAATATGTGCGGTTCCCTGCTTTTCAGGGAAACATTGTCCTCGATTAGCTTGTTCTCCAGGAACACGTAGACCCTGGTGATGGGCTTCTGGTAGAATTTCGATTCGGTGCGGATAAAGGTGAACCAGACCCGCTGGCTGATGGCGGTGAAGATCCTCTTGAGCAGATCTGACGACTTCTGTATCAGCTTCAGCAACGACTCCTTGTCGATGGGAAGGAGCACCGTGGTGCCGAAACTGACCGCCGTGGCGTTCCTCGGCTTGTCCGACACAATGGCCAGTTCGCCGAATATTTCCCCCTCCCTCAGGACGGAGAGGATGATTTCGCTGTCGCCGTGATATTTCACAATCTTGACCCGGCCGCTTTTGATGATATAGAGCTCATTGCCCGGCTCATGCTCGCAGAATATTATCTGCTTGTCAGCGTACTGGCGGTAAATGCCGTCCGGCACCGGCTCGGGGACCCTTTTAATTCCGGTCTTCTCAATTTCAACGAGGACTTTCCGGGCCCCATTCAGGTCGGGTCCGGCGGGGAAGAGCTGGACGTAACGGCTCAGGACATAGTAGGCGTTGGAAAGCATTTTACTGTTGAAATAATACAGGCCCAGATTGAAGAGCTGTGTTTCTTCCGGTAAAAACACCCCCTTGACACCCCCCAGGGGAAAGATCATCGTGTCGTAGAGTCGCAGCTCATCCGCGTAGGAATTGAGGAGTTTGATGGCTATCTCTGAATTTTTTTTGAGAAGCACCAGGAACCGTTCGCGGTTGAATACGATGACCGTCGAATTCACCTTGGCGAAGGCGGTTTCCATGCGCGGCCTCTGGCTCAGTGATGATATGAAGCCGAAGACGTCCCCCGGCGCTGCGTTTTCCCCGTGGGTGCGGACCCTCTGGTTGGTGCTCTTGAATTCGACGAGGCCCTTCTCGACAATGTAGACCTCGTCTACATCCTCATCTCCCTCGATGTAAATATAGGAGCCGGCCTTGAAGAGCCTCTTGCTTTGATCGTTCATGTGGTTACATCCAGTACACCTGCATGTTCTCCTTCAGGGTTTCCGCCGTGTCCTTCCCCGCAAGGACAGCCACCAGTTCAAGGGCAAATGGAATGGCGCAGCCCGGTCCCCTCCCGGTAATGATATTACCGTCACGGACCACCGGGTCGGACAGGGGCATCGCCCCCGTCATCTGGGCCTCGAAGCCCGGATAGCAGGTGGCCCGCTTGCCCCTGAGGACCCCCGCGTGCCCCAGGACCAGCGGCGCTGCGCACAGGGCCGCAGTGATCTTGTCCGACCCGCTGATTTCCCTGACAAGGGAAATAACCCTCGGGTCGTCCTTGAGATTGCTGCTGCCCGGCATGCCGCCGGGGAGAACTATGCAGTCAAAATCTGACGACCGTATGTCGTCAATATCCTTATCGGCCGTAACGGTTATGGCATGTGAGCCCATTACCGGATTTTTTTTCAGGTAAGCGGCGGTAACCCGGACCCCCGCCCTTCTCAGGACATCAATGATGGTAACGGCCTCAATCTCCTCGAACCCTTCAGCCAGGGGTACAATAACATCCATGGCAAACTCCCTGTTGTAGTGTAACGGCCCGCAGTTTCCCGGGGCCCGATCAGCATCGGCGGTTGATTCCCGCCCTTTGTGACCCCCTAGGTCAGCTTCATCCCCGCGGGGGACGAACCGGCCTCTTTCAGCTTGGTCTTCAGCTCTCCCTCGAGCTTGGCCAGCTCGCCTTCCGCCTGCTGCCGCTTCGCCTTCCCTTCCTGCTGGATCTTCAGGGTCTCTTCTATGGTGGATATCAGATTGTCATGGACCTTCTTCAGGGTTTCCATCTCCACGATCCCCTTCTCGGATTCCCGGGCCACTTCAACGGTCCCGGCCTTAAGCATCTCGGAGTTCTTCTGCAGCAGCTCGTTGGTGGTCTTGGAGACTTCCGTCTGGGCCTCCAGGGCCTTTTTCTGGCGGACGATGCCGATGGCAATGACCACCTGGTTCTTCCACAGGGGGATCGTGTTGAGGATGGAGCTCTGGATCTTTTCCACCAGCACCTGGTCGCCGCTCTGGATGAGCCTCACCTGGGGATTCGTCTGCAGGGCCACCATGCGCGAGAGCTGCAGGTCGTATATCTTTTTCTCCAGCCTGTTCTGGGCCTGGGTCATGTCCTGCACCTTCTGGGCGTCCAGGGTATCCTTGGTCTGGTCGGCCTTCGCCTTGAGCTCCGGGATAACCTTCTCCCCGATCTCCTTCAGCTTCAGCTTGCCGGCCAGGATGTACAGGTCCAGCTCCCGGATGTACTGGATGTTCTTCTCGTAGAGGGAATCGAACATGGTGATATCTTTTAAGAGCTGCATCCTGGCCTTGGTGAGCTCGTCCACGATCTTCTCGATCTGCTCCGATAGCTTCTCGAAGCTGGCGAAGGATTTCTTGGCGCTGCTGACAAGACTGCCGATGATAGGAATCTTTGACAGGCCGCTTTCCCCCGCCGACAGGCCGCTCACGTCAAGGCTTTTCACCTTGAGCATCAGGTCGGTGAGGATGTTCCCGACATAGCCGCTGTCCCGGGCCCTGATCTCGCTCAGGATGGTGTCCGAAAAATTGGAGATCCCGCTCTGGGACCCGACGCCGAACTGGATGACGCTCTGGGAATTGTCCAGATCCAGCTCTTTCTGTATCTGCTCGACCTTCTTTTTTTCATCTTCCTTAAGGTCGGCCAGCGTAAGCTCCTTCACCTCGACCGGTTTCGCCGCCTGGGCGTCCACGTTTTGCAAATCCATGGCATCCTCCTTCTGTCCGTATTTTCATCAAATCTGGTTCGCAATGATGGATTTGTTATTGCGAGCAAGCGGCACGGATGCCGCTGGCAGCCGAGTCTTGCAGGATGCAAATACGAGGCGGAGCGAGCAAAACAAATCCATCATCATTGTTCAATTATTAACGCCGATGCCGGCGCTGAAGACGCCGGCATCGTTATATCCTACCCTTCCATCTTCATGGTGTTTTTCAGAACCGTCAATTCCGTGTTGATGTCCAGCAGATTATCCTCGAGGAGGTTCGCCATCTGCCGGTCAAAGGTCTGCTTGATCAGGTCCAGCATCCCTTCCACCTTCTGCAGCGCCTGCTCGATTTCCGGGGTCCTGTCGCGCCTGCCGGAAAGCTCAACATACTGCTCGATGATCTTTTTGGTCGCGTCCAGGTAATAGTTGGTGAACTGCTTCACCTTGTTGATCTTTCCCGGATTTTTCTTGATGTAGTCGAAGATTTCCACGCCCACCTTACAGAATTCCCTGATCCTGGCTGCGACGTCGTTGCTCTGGATCATCCGCGTGGTGTTGCTGATCTGGCGGAGCTTTTCCATGCCGTCACGGACCAGGTCCCCGGCCGCTTTTTCCGGGGCGGGCCGGCCCTCTTCCCGCTTCCGCTTCGTCCGGTCATACAGCTTCAGGGCCGATCCCAGGAGCATCATCCCGGCGACACCCGCCACGGACGAAAGGAGAAATCCGAGGACCGTGAACTGCCAGCACGCTGCGAATATCGCGGTGCCGACAAGAAAGAGAATAAAAAACCGTTTCACAGACTACCCTCCGCTATGTCACCGGGCTTTAAGTATCTCAACCAGCATCTCCACGACCGAGGGTGCGGCCTCCCGTATGCGTTCCAGCTCCTCGGCGGTAAAATTCGAGAGCACATGGTCAGCCACCCCAACCTCGGGATTTTCGGGTCTTCCCACGCCGAAGCGTATGCGGTGAAAATCCGGGGTGCCCAGTTCCTGGATGATGGACCTGATGCCGTTCTGGCCCTTGTGGCCGCCGCCGAACTTCGACCGGAACTGGCAGAAGGGAAGCTCGATATCATCGTGGATCACCACGAGCCGATCCGGTGGCACTTTATAAAAGTCAACGGCCTTCCGCACCGGGCCGCCGCTGTTGTTCATGTACGACTGGGGCATCACTATGAGCACGTCACGCCCTTCCACGGTTCCCTTTCCCGCAAGGGCGCCGAAGGGAGAGGCGGCAAGCGATATCCGGTACAGACCGGCTATATAATCGCCAAGCAGGAAGCCTACATTATGCCTGTTCTTGGCATATTTTTTACCCGGATTCCCAAGGCAGGCGACAACGAACATTTCGGTATTCTCCATTCCGGGACAGATCAGCTGTTTTCGCGAATGTAATCCAGCGCGTTCTGAAGGGACTCGAATATTTTTATCTGCCTGGTTATCCCCGTCAGCCTGAACACGTCGTATATCTTCTGATTGATACTGGAGAGAAGCAGATGCCTGCCGTTCTTCCTGAGCGTGGAATAAAACTTGATGATAGAGCCGAGGGCGGCGCTGTCGACAAAGGCGACCTTGGAGAGGTCAAGGATGATGTGGACCGGCTGAGTCACGAACCGGCTGATTTCATTGTCGAATTCAAACTTCATGTCTGAGGAAAGGGATCCCTCTATCTCGAGGACGGCTATTGAATTTTCAACGCTACTTTTTATCTTCATGCCATTACACGCGGAGCAGAATACATCGCCTGACGATGATGCCGATACATAAAAAATTAGACAGAGCTGCGCTAATATGTCAAGAGTAAATAGTGCCCGGGTGAATTAATTTATGCCGTCCGGCCGCACGGAACGTCCGCTATATGAAATTTGTCAGGATTTCCAGTATTCCCCTGTCGACCGAACCATACTGCCTGATTATTTCGCGCTTGATGTTCTCCACTTCAAACAACTGGACATAATCAGCCAGATACCGGTACCGCCCGATCCTCCTGCCGACGATAAAGGATTCCCTGTCGTCAAGGCCCATCTCAAGGAACGTGTCAATGACCTTGAGCAACCGTTCCTTGTCGCCGGGAAGGGTCCCTTCAACATCCTCCAGCAGGTTCATGATATGATCGCTCTGCACCGTACTGGTGATACCCTCAAGTTTTTCAATGAAAAGGCGGATCTCCCGGACCTTTTCCTCTTCAGTAAGGGGCGTCCACCTGCCCTCTTCCATCATGTCATGGAGCGGCGTGCCGGGCACCGGTATCGTGCTGCGTATCCTGATAAAGGTGGGATTCACCTGGTTCAGGACCATTGCCGATTCAACGGCATTCTCATCGGTAAGTTCGTTTCCTCCCAGGCCCGGCATGAAATACTGCGAAAGTTCGAAGCCGGCATCCACCACGTTCCTTCCCGCGCGGATCTGCTCCTCCTGGGTCACGCCCTTGTTGACCAGGGCAAGGACCTCGTCGGCGCCGGTCTCAAGGCCGATATGTATCCGGTTGAGTCCCGCCTGCCTGATGGCCCGCAGCTCTTCCGGCGTCTTGCGGCTTACGGTCTGGGCCCGGGAATAGGTGGTGATCCTCTCTATGGTCGGGAACTTTTTCCTCACGTAGTTAAGGATGTCCACCAGGTCGCCGGTCCGGAGCACCAGGGCGTCGGCATCCTGCAGGAAGAGGCTGCTCATGCCGTGATAGAGCCAGAAGGCCACCTGCCTGGCGCAGCCCTGGTCGATTTCCCCGCCGAAATCAATGTCCTTGATCACGTGCACCACCGGCGAGTTGTCCTTCCGGTCGGGATAGCGCTTGTTCAACTCGCGGGATATCTTCTCAGCGATATCCGACATCACGTCGATATCAGCCTTGATCTCGTCCACTTTTCTCATGGAAAATTGCCGGCCTTTATAGACGGGGCAGAAGGCGCACTTGTTCCAGTGGCAGTTGCGCGTAAGCCGAAGAAGTATGCTCTGCGCCTCGCTGGGGGGCCTGATAGGGCCCAATTCAAAACATGACATCTTGTTCACCTTTAGTATGAGATTCCTGCATCTTTCCCTTTTGGGGCGGCCTGGTCAGGGGCATACCGTCCCGAATATACTGGTTGAGAATGTTCCAGCTGGGGCCATTGAAGCCTTCTATAAGTCCAAGTGAAGAAAACTCGATAATTCCCGCCACAAGGAGGATAAGGGGAAGCGAAACGAACATGGCCGCTGTCCTTTTAAGCTGGTCCCACTCCGTCTTCCTCATCTCGAAAAAATAATAGGCCGCACCAAAGGAAAAAACCGCGGCAAACCACGACACGAAATTCACCAGGGGCACCCCGAACCAGTACAGGCTGTTATTACCGTTATACGCCCTGTTCCATGCCCACAGGCCGAAGTCCGTTGCGAAGGGGTCAATGAGGGCATCGAAGAACACCGCAACCAGGGCTACAAACAAACCCTGCCAGGCAAAGGACCTCCTTCCAATAAGAGGCAGTCCCCGGCGAATTCCTTCTAAAATGAAAACGCATGGATAGAAGACAGTGCTCCAACCGAACATGGTGGCCACCGGGGCGCTGAAGCCCGGTATATACAGATGGTAATGGTCCTCGAAGAAAAACCCCATGGTCACACCGGAGCTTTCCAGGATCATGCCGTAGAGAAGGGCCACGCCGAAGAAGAGGAGGAATTTCTTCCATCCCTGGAACAGGTAGCAGTGCAGCGCGACAAGCAGGGTCCATGTGATGTTCGACGCCTCAAAGCCCAGGACGGCCCGGTCAAAATGCGAGGGCCAGTCGGAAGCGAGGCGTATCGGCCGCGACAGGGCGAAGGCCAGGATGAGGACGGCCGAGGTCATCCCCGCAACGATCAAAAATTTCCTCAACCCGCCCGGCTGGTTATTTCCCTCATCGGCCCCGGACCTCCCGTAATAATAAAGCAGAAACAAGCTGTAAGGAAACAGCGCGGTCACCGCATAATCCGGGCGCGGCTTCTCAAGCAGGGCGGTAAAGCCGAAGACGGTATAGGCTGTCACATAGAAAATATACCATACCGGGAGATTATCCCATATCTCTTTAGCTGCTTTTTTCATGACCTTCATTCTGATCCGCCGCCTTTTTGAAACAGCCCCAACTCCCATTCATCGTTAACCTCATCGCACCGGAGGATATAGATGTTGCCGTCATCGGCGCGCACCCTGAAATAGAGGTAATCGGGGCCGTACCATCGGTCGATGACATCCGTCACCTCGAACCGCTTTTCACCCAGGAGAAAGCGCATTGGCCGCTCATGGGCCCTGCTTCCTTCATAGCACGTGACCTTGAGCCTGATTCCGCCAGTCATAACCAGCCCCTGCTTTTCATTATTCCCAATATATTGAAAAACGAAAATAATGTAAATAGTTTTATCCCCAATTGGGCCGGATACGTGAGTCAACAGTTATTTCTGACTGTTCGCGGGGTCAATTGTCCCGGGCAGAAAATTTTCCTGTTGACATGATTAATTTGTCAGTTTAAATAATTGCAGCCGTGTACCCTGGCCCTGGCTCCAGGGCGTAAGCGGAAGGAATTCCTTGAAGATGATTCATTAAAGGACGGAGTGGCGATGAAAAAGAAAATTGTCCTGTGGAAAATCATTGCAGGAGCCGTTGCTGTCCCGCTGGCCGGCTACATGCTTTACGCAACAATGACAATAATGCCCGCTGCCGACAGGGAATGGAGAGAGAGATCAGTGCAGACAACCGGCACCGTGGTCCGGTTACGGGAAACCTTGCGCAACAGGGCCCGGTGCTGTTACGTGGACATTTCATTCAAGGATGACGCGGGGCGCGGACACACATTCACGCCCTACGATTGTTATTCCTGCGGGGCGTTTTCCGCCGGCCAGATGGTCCGGGTGAGATACAGCAGGGACAATCCTGAAACTGTATTTATTGACTCGGAAAGCCATGACCGGGCCACCTATATCGCGATTTACGCGATGTGCGGTTTACTGCTTGTTGCCGGAGTTTTTTTGATTATTTCAGGAGCGGGGGGGAAAGATGCATAGCATGCACAGTGCGCGTCATCTGCCCGATAATCCGCACCATTCATCCTTGCTCACATCAGCGTATAATCTCGTTCCGGGCGCGCAGTGACTCCATTTCCCCGCGGATGATCTCATTCATCTCTTCCTGTTTCTCGCCGAGCATAAGAGACATCATCTGGATGATGTTTCTGGCGGACAGTATTCTCGGGATAAAAACATAGTCCGCTCCTTCCGCGTACATCTTAAGCGCCCGTTCTATGCTTTCAGCGGTTACGATAATTTTCGCATGGGGAGAAATCTCCTTGATATGCCTGATGATTCTCAGGTTATCGGTTCCGACAAGGATCGTGTCCGGTATGGTTGAAATCACGATTTTAGCGTCATGGATCCCCGCATGGTGGAGGGTGTCGGGATGTCCGATGTCGCCGTAGACGACCTTGACCCCCAGGCTCTGGAGCGACTCGTGAATTTCGGGGTTGAAATCCACGACTATTATCCTGTCCTTGAGGCTGCCGCCGCCCGCGTCTTTTTCGCCGCCGATTATCTCATGGAGGAGGGAGCTGGCGGTGCGAAAGAACCCGAGGATGGCTATTTCCTTGCCGGGAGCCGAATCCTCCTCCCTGTCCGCTGTTTTGATTTCCTTCAGCCCGATCTTCTTCAGGAGAGCAGCGGCTCCTTTCTGTATCGCGTCATTGTACTTGATCATATACGTTGACGCAACCGAGGTTATGACAAAGACAAAGATTATAATCGACATGGTGTCCCGCGAAATATGGCCGGCCGCCACGCCGAGGGAGGCAATGACAAGGGAAAACTCGCTGATCTGCGAAAGGTTGATCGGGGTCAGGAGGCTTACCCGCAGGCCGTTTCCAAGGGAATAAAGCACCGGGAAGATCGCCAGGAACCGCGAGAGTATGAGAAACGCGGAAACGGCAACGGCGGTGGCCAGAATGGATATATCCGCAAAGGGATTCGGTATCTGCATGCCCAGGGAAACGAAAAAGAGTGTAACGAAGAAATCCCTGATGTTGACCACCTTGGCGATGACATCGAGGTTGTAGGGGAACGTTGAAATGGCCACTCCGGCGATCAGGGCGCCCATTTCGAGGGAGAGGTTGAGAAATGACGCGGCGCCGCATATCAGGAAGCACCATCCCAGGGAGGAGACAAGCACCAGTTCCGGCACCTTGGCGACAGACCTGAAGACCTTCGGCAGTATGTACTTGCTGATGAGCATGCTTACCGCCACGAGAAGGAATCCCTTCCCGAAGGACAGAAGGATCTGCATGATATCGGGATCGGCCAGGTTCGGCTGTATCCCCAGCAGCAGGATGGCCCAGATGTCCTGGAACACGAGAATCCCCAGGGTAATCCTTCCGGCCAGGGTATCGAGTTCGAACTTGCCGTACAGGAGCTTGACGACGATGGCGGTGCTGCTCAGACTGCAGCACGCTGCCAGGTAGATGAGGTCATACTTTCCCTTGTCCAGGGCATATCCCATCAGCAGGAAAAACCCCATCCCGATCAGGAGCGAGACGGGGAACTGCGAAAGGCCGCTTATGATCAGCGATTCGCCCGAATCCTTCAGTTTCTTGATGTCAATCTCAAGGCCTATCAGGAAGAGGAGCAGGATGAGGCCGAAATGAGAAATCGTCTCTATGTCCCGGATATTCTGTATGAGCCCCAGCCCGATGCCGGGTCCAATGACGATACCGGCAGCCAGATACGCGAGAAGAAGCGGCTGCTTCATCAGGTGGCCGATATAGGCCATGACTGTCGCGGCAAGTATCGCGATGCCCACGCTGCTTATCACGCTGCTGTGGCTGTCCCCCTGGTCCCCCGCCAGCAGCACCGCCGGCAGCAGCAGGAACGATAGTGACATGAGGATGGAATATGTAGGGATTTGTTTTTTTTCATATGCTTCAAATTATCCGACAATGGTTTAATGCATAACGACATCTCTGGCATGATCAAGAAAAAACGATTTAAACACTTCTGATTTGACAAGGGCCTTGCAGGTGAAAATCGCAATGCTGAAGGCTAGATAAAAATAGCCGAAAAGGGTCTGTGCCCCGCTGACGATTCTCGCGCCGAAGGTCGCCGGAATGATGTCGCCGTAACCGACTGTCGTCTGCGATGTAATACTGAAATAGAACGATTCAAAAAAACCGGCAACATGCGATGCCGACTGGACGCACGTGTTATATTTCAAGGACGGCGCTCCTTCGATTTGAGAGAGCAAAACATAATACATGAACGAAAACATTACAGCGGCGAGTATATACATGCCGATTATATAAAAGACAATTCTGGGGTTGTTAATTACATTCCATATATTGATTTTCATCTTGCAGCAACCTCGTTTATGATAGTTCAATGATCGGCCCGTGCCCTTTTCCCGCATGAACACCATACGACCGCACCGTGATGTCATACCGATAATCAATTATCCGGCGGGGGGAATGGAAACCGGCGGCACCTTGCACCAGTTCTGGTACTTGAGGAAATAAGGGGAGGAATGCTAGAAGAAAGTACCCTTTGACCAGACATCATATTTGCCGATCACACTGAAGGGCATGAAGGTCAAGGGCTTGTTTTCACAGATAACACATGAAACCAAAAACCATTTGGGCAGTGAAATGCAGGTGCCCGGGTTTTTCGAATTTAATTTTTTGTACGCGGCCGATATTTGAAATTTATAAGCCGTTAAATTTTTATTGGAAGTCTTGTTCGAACAGTTTCTGTCAACAATGAATTCCGACAGGATATAAACAGCCGCAATGAGGAAAATCGTTATAATGAAAAATTTACTTTTCATTTTACTGAATTACATTGTTTGATATGTCATCCTGCAAGCCATTATAAACATCATTCTTTACATTGCAAGCAAGTTTCTCGAGGATCATTATGTAGCGCTGGATTTACATCGCATGCAATCATAGCATGCAGGTCTTCATTCCCTGACTCCAGGTTGATGGAATAATAAATTTATTGACACGTAATCCCGCGCGATTATCATAATTATGATGGATGCTACATGATGACGCCACCGGCAAAAATATTACTTGCGACGGACCTCAGCTCCCTCAGCGACCGGGCCCAGGACCGCGCCGCTTCGCTTGCGAAGCAGCACGATTGCGAACTGATAGTGCTCCACGTCCTCGAATCGCCCAATAAAAACAACAGCATCAGGCGGATCCCCTTCCTGCCTTTTCTCAACTACAACAAGCTGGCAATAGAAAAAGCGCGCAGGCGGCTCCTCGACGACATGTCCGCCATGCATGCTCACGCCGACATAATGATCGAGGAAGGCGAGCCTCACGAGATCATCATGCGGGTCGCTGAAAAAAGGAATTGCGATCTCATCGTCACCGGGGTCGCGCGCAATGAGATCCTCGGGCAGCGCACCCTGGGTAAAACCGTTGCTCGGCTCCTCGGTAAATCGGAAATTTCACTGCTGATCGTCAATGAAAGATTCAGGGGGCCCTACAGCAGGATCGCCGTATCCGCCGACCTTTCCCCTGCATCAAAGAAGGCGATAGAGACCGCGGCTGCCTGGTTCCCGGGCGGGGCATTGGCCATCGTATATCCCTTTACCGCGCCGAAATCCCACGCCGCGGAAAATATTGACGATTACCAGGAACAGATGAGGCAGGTGGCCCACCGGGACCTGACGAACTTCATCTCCGCCATTGACATGACCGAAGAACAGCGCGCCCGCCTGAACAAGATCATCGAGCACGGCAGCGAGGCCGGGGTTCTAAAGGACTTCATCCGCGTATCGGACACGGAGCTGGCCGTCATAGGCTCTCCCCTGCAGGGGTTCCTTTCGTATGCCGTTTTCGGGAATCACGCCAGGCGCATCATATCATCCCTCGTGTGTGACGTACTTGTCGTCCGGGACCGGCGTTGACAGCAGGAGAGGAAAACGGCCATGCAGGAATTACATGTATTACTCACTTTTACCGGGGGCCTGGCTGCGGCGCTTGTGCTCGGTTATATAGCCCAGAGATTGAAGCTGTCGCCTATCGTCGGCTATCTCCTGGCCGGCATCGCGGTCGGCCCCTTTACACCGGGCTTTACCGCGCACCAGCCCGTAGCCGAGCAGTTTGCCGAAATCGGCGTAATCCTCCTTCTCTTCGGCATCGGCCTGCATTTTCACCTCCGTGAGCTGGCGGCCGTGTGGCGTATCGCCGTGCCGGGCGCCCTGATCCAGAGCGCCTTCTCCACCGCCGCTCTGGCCGCGCTGCTCCGGGCGCTGGGCTGGGAGTGGGGCCCGGGGATCGTCCTCGGCCTTGCGATCTCGGTGGCCAGCACGGTGGTGATGGCCTTTGTCCTGGCGGAGCGCAGGGACCTCCACGCGCCGATCGGGCATATCGCCATCGGCTGGACCGTCATGGAGGACATTCTCACCGTCATGTACCTGCTGATGCTCCCCATTTTGTTTTCAGGGAGCGGCGGCACCGGCGGTGGGGCCGTATCCGCCATCGCCATTACCTTCCTCAAGATCATCGGCCTAGTCGCCGCCGTAATAATTCTCGGCCGGTGGGTCATTCCCTGGGTGCTGGAACGGATTGCGATCACGCGGTCCCGGGAGCTCTTCCTGCTCGCGGTGCTGGTGATCGCCATGGGCATCGCCATCGGGTCCTCCAAGATCTTCGGCGTATCCATGGCCCTGGGGGCCTTCCTTGCCGGCCTTGCGGTCGGCCGAACTGAATTTGCCGCCAGGGCCGGCGCCGACGCCCTGCCGATGCGTGATGCCTTTGCCGTCCTGTTCTTCGTCTCCATCGGCATGCTCTTCGATCCCCGCAGCGTTGCGGAAGAACCGCTGCTGATCGGTATCGTCCTGGCGGTGGTGCTGATCGGGAAGCCCCTATCCACGCTGCTGACCGTGCGCATACTGGGCCGCCCCCTTTCCACGGCCATCCCCGTGGGCGCGGCCCTGTCACAGGTCGGCGAATTCAGCTTTATCCTGGGCGCCGCGGCCAGGGAAATGAAGTTGATAAATGAGGCGGGATGGAACGCCATCATAGCCGCCTCCATCATTTCGATAGTCCTTAATCCGTCGGTCTACCGCATGGCGCGGCGGTTGTCTTCTCTAGCAGGGGCGGTGCATCCGCCCTCCGGCGAACCGCCGGCGATCGATCCCCGGAAATGCATCATCGTCGGATACGGGCCCGTCGGCAAAACCGTGCACCGGCTGCTTGCCGAGGGCGGTGCCGAGATCTCCGTCATCGAATTAAACCTGGACACGGTCCGCCGCCTGAGGGCCGGCGGATGCCGCGCCCTGTACGGCGATGTGCTGCGGCCGGGGACCCTTGAGGAGGCGGGGATATCCACAGCCGGAAGCCTTATCCTCACCGCCGACGTCGAGGACGCGGCGGAGATCGTGCGGCAGGCCCGTGTTCTCAACAAGGACCTGCGCATACTCGTGCGGTGCGCGCATCTCCGTGATGTCCCTGCCATACGGCGCGCCGGGGCCACGGTGGTCGCCGCCGGCGAGGTTGAGGTGGCTGTCGCCCTGGCCGAAGCGGTTTCCGGCGACGACAAGCCGGACCACCTGGCGCTGGCGGACCAGCGTGACGCGATACGGCGCCACCTCTATGACAAGCCGGCGGAATGAACCGGCCGCTGACCGCCCGGAAAATGCCCATTGACTTATTTTAATCGTGTTGTACACTTGCTCCATGAACCTCACGGTCAACGAAATATTCTATTCCATCCAGGGCGAGACCGTGACCGCGGGCCTCCCCTCGGCCTTCGTGCGCCTTACCGGTTGCAATCTCGACTGTGCGTATTGCGACACCAGGCATGCCCGGGAGAACGGCACGGTCATGGAGCTGGATGACATCATCCGCGAGCTGGAGCAGTACCCGTCCGCGGACCACGTGACCGTGACCGGCGGGGAGCCGATGCTCCAGGCCAATACCGTCCCCCTGCTGAAGCTGATCATCGATCACGGCTGGAAATGCCAGCTGGAAACGAACGGCAGCATACTCCTGAAGGACGTCCCCGAAAAGGTGCGCAAGATCGTCGACGTGAAGACTCCTTCAAGCGGCGAGGCCGACTCCTTTGAGATGCGCAATCTTAAATATCTCGCCGACCGGGACGAAATCAAGTTCGTGCTCTCCGGCATCGAGGATTACGAATTCGCCCGGGACTTCATCGCAAAATACCTTGTGAAAAAGGGGGTGGTTATCAACTTTTCCCCCTCCTCCGGCGTCATGGGCGGAACGGAGCTGGCGGACCTGATCATCAGGGACCGACTCCCGGTACGGCTCAACCTTCAGCTGCACAAGATCCTGTGGGGACCCGACGCAAAAGGGAAATAGAAATTATTATTGCTAAAAATAACCCCTCCCGGAAAGGTGTAACCGGAACAGTAGTAGGAGTTCATATGTAATATTTTCCCCCTCCCTTGACGGGAGGGGTGATGGGAGGGTGAACATTCCTGATCACCCCCACCTAACCTCCCCCATCGAGGGGGAGGGATGATACGATACAACAAGGTTACTGCGATGGATTACGTAGGACACGTCATTCGGCCTCCCAGCGAGGCATACAGCATGATCATCCAGGTCACCGTGGGGTGCTCCCACAACATGTGCACCTTCTGCGGCACGTACAAGGAGCAGAAATTCCGCGTCAAGGACATGGCAACCATCAAGCGGGACATCGACGAGGCGTCGCGGTACCGCTTTGACCGCGTGTTCCTCGCCGACGGCGACGTCCTCATACTCCCCACGGCAACGATCCTTGAGATCATCGACTACATAAAGAAAAAGAACCGCCACGTGGAGCGCATCGGCGTGTACGCCAACACCAAGGCCATCCTCAAGAAGACCCCGGCCGAGCTGAAGGAGCTGAAAGAAGCCGGCATCGGGATCCTCTACCAGGGCATCGAATCGGGCAACAAGGAGGTGCTGCGGCGCATCAAGAAAGGCGCCTTCCCCGTCAACATGAAGGAGGCGGCCGCCAAGGTAAAGGAGTCGGGCATCCTCCTGTCCCAGACGGTGCTCCTGGGCATCGGCGGCACGGAATTGACCATGGACCACGCCCGTGACACGGGGAAGCTCCTGGGCGAGATGTCGCCGGACTTCGCCTCCGCCCTTACCGTAATGCTCCTTCCCAACACGGAGCTCTACCAGGCCTACCGGGCCGGCACGTTCGTTCTTCCGGACAAGTTCGGCCTCCTTGAAGAGCTGAAGGTCATCGTGGAAACCATGGACGTGAAAAGCCGGTGCCTGTTCACGTCGAACCATGCGTCGAACTATCTTCCCATCCGGGCGGTCCTCCCGGACCAGAAAGGGGAGATCCTGGACCTTCTCGACCATGTGCTGAAAAAAAGGGACGAAAACCTTCTCAAGCCGGAATACATGCGGGCATTATAATTCAGGAACCGGAGAATCGCCATGGACAAATCGATGGAAGACGCACTGCGTTTTATCAGCGGCGAGCTGAAAGCCGATCCGAAAGCGGATAAATCCAAGCTGATTGAAAAGGCTGCCCAGAAGTTCGACCTTGACCCGAAGCAGACCGATTTCCTGGTCAACAAGATCATTCTGGAAAAGTAAGAGCGCTTACCCCGGGGGAAAGATGGAAGGCAGCGCCACGGCATCAGTGCATTACAGCAGTTTCCCGATTTCCGCCACGATCTTTTTCGACAATGCGCCGTAGAACCGGAAAAGATTGTCCTCGCCGGCGGCCCTGATGGTCACTGTTTCGAACCTGTTTTTATCCATGACGAACAGGGTCATCGAGCAGATATAATTCACACCGCTTTTGATCTCCTCATCCTTCATCGCGGTCTCGGGAACCATGGTGCCGCAGCAGGCATATCCCGCCTTCATTTCTTCGCAGAGGCTTTTTATATCATCCCGCTTGAGCTTCCGCACCTGTCTCTCCCGGCCTTCATGAAAGATGGATTCTATCTCCATCACCGGCACGATGCGGTACCCGGACTGGCTGAATTCTTTCATGACCGCCTCCCTGAGGAGCCTGTCCTGGATATCATTAAGGAGCGTTGTATCAAAGCCCAGTACCAGGATCGGTTCAGCCGGCTTTGACTGGAGAGACGGCCCCAGGAGCATGACCGCCGTCATCAGGGCTGCCGCGAAGGGCCGGTATAAGCTTCGTGTGCTCATCATTGTCCTCCTTCCGTCAGGCCAGGTATACCTTTTCTTTATCGGGAACAGCCAGTCCGGGATCGATATCCTCCGGTTCCACGGCAACCAGGGGCGATATCTCCAGGGCCTTCACCCCTGCCGGTATCCTCACCCCCCTGACGGCAAGCCACGACCGGTACTGGTCATCCATCATCCTCTGGGCCGATTCCACCGAATCCACGCCAGATGGATTCTTGACCGGGGCGAATTCCTCCTCTCGAAGCGTTTCAAAAACGATATTTTTTTCCGTCAGGGGCAGGGCGTCGAAGACGAACTTCTCGAACTTGAAGCCATCTATTTCCCTTGCTTCGCCGCCCTTGAAGGCCTTTATCTTTTTCCGCGCCGTGTGGAACGGCAGGGATATCTCCGACCCGGCGGTTACCCGCTCTATGAAGTCCCTTCTGAACAGGTGGATGGCGATGCTGCCCGAGGAATACCGGAGACCCCCCTTTTCATCTTTACTGAAGGTTTTCTCCTCCGGCAGGTCCGAGTATTCCACCACGCCGATGGTGTTGTTGCTGAAGCGGACGAAGACGCCCACCTTTTCCTCGGGGTACGCCTTACGGACCGCCTTGCTGGATATATCCGCCCCGCGCAGAACATGGAAGCCGATGAACACCGGGTCGATTATCTTCACCAGGGGATTATCGACCTGGAAGTAGGAGATGGTCTCGATCCCCCGCTTATACATTTCTCCGATGACCCCCGACGTATACAGGGCCGTGAGGCTGCCGCCGTGACCGTCGGGGTTCTTGAACACGTTCTTCTTCGTTTCCATGATCAGTTTTCCCTCCGTGTCAAGGGAGGGGATCATGTTCTGGGGAAAAATATAAACATTTTCCGCGCCGAGGCCGAAATAGCTATTTTCCCGGAAATAGGCTTCGGTCTCGTCATGGTTGGCCCGGGAGGTCATGATGAGAAAGGGGATCGCCGCGCCGTACTTGCGGGAGTATTTTACTATTTTTTCAGCGTGTATCTGGAAGAGCGTCTTTCCCGACACCTGCCCTACCGGGTATTTTCCCTTGGGCCCTTCGTACCCGAGGCGCGACCCCTGGCCGCCGGCCACGACGAAGGCGGCGGTTTTCCCGCCGCGCACATGGTCGATGCCCGCGTCCCGGGCCCGCCGGTGCTCTGACCGTTCCGCATCGGTTGCCGGCACCGGGATGTAGGGCGCGGGTTCGAAATAGGTGTCAGCCATAAGCTCCTTTGATGAATAGAGCCGTTGGAGCAGGTCAAAATCGATATCTGACAGGTCGTCAAGGAGCTGTTTTTTCTCGCTTTCATCCAGGTCGTCCCAGTACTCGAAGACATGGTCCTGCCTGTTCTCGTAGACCCTGGTGATGACGGCCTCATAGCCCGGAAAGGTGATCATGGTTCCTCCTGTGACCTCCACGCAGTATGGCATCACCATATCAAACCGGGGGGTATTGATCAATTATAATTTTAATGGACTCGTAAACATGGCCGCGTTCCTTTCGTCCACTTCCGTCAAAAGCGGTCCCGTGTCAGGATGAAGAATCCTCCTTGCATTCTACATCAGACTGATCCCGTTCCATGCGTCCGATAAGAACGGTGATACTTTCTTTCAGATGGAGAAATTCCTCTGCAGTAAGGCCGGTACGGCAGAATAGTTCCCGGGGAACTGCTGCGGCTTTTTCTTTCAGTTTTTTTCCCCGCGCCGTAAGATAGACTGCCACCTTTCGCTCATCCGAAACTGTCCTTCGCCGGGACAGGAGGCCCTGTGACTCCATGCGCTTCAGCAAAGGCGTCAGAGTCCCGGTATCAAGCCTGAGGCGGCTGCCGATGGCGCTCACGCCCAGGCCGTCCTCCTCCCACAGCACGAGGAGAACAAGGTACTGCGGATAGGTGATTCCCAGCTTTTTCAGGAGCGGTGTATAGAGCCTGGTAATGGCCCTGGATCCCGCGTACAGGACAAAACAAAGCTGGTTATCAAGCTTGAGATATTCGTCATTGTTGTCCATCAGAGAATCTTCCTTAATTCCTTTTCAATCGATTCCGGCTTGGTTATCGGCGCATATCTTCTCACCACTTTTCCCGAACGGTCAACTAAAAACTTTGTAAAGTTCCACTTGATCTCCCTGGAACCGAAAATACCCGGGGCTGTTCTGGTCAGGTGCGTGAAGAGGGGATCGGCGTCGGGACCCTTCACGTCGATTTTTGAGAAAACAGGAAACCGGATGTTGAAATTGACCTCGCAGAATTCTTTGATCTCCTTGTCAGACCCCGGCTCCTGATTCATGAACTGGTTGGAAGGGAAAGCCAGGACTTCAAAACCCTTGTCTTTATAGCTTTCGTAGAGTTTCTGCAGTCCGTCATATTGGGGTGTGAATCCGCAGCGGCTCGCGGTATTCACGATTAAAAGGACCTTTCCCCTGTAATCACCCAGAGATTTATTCAAGCCTGCGCCGGTTTTTACAGTAAAATCATATACGGTTGGTTCTGATCTGTCTGCCATTTTATTACTCCCTATTATATTTTATAAAATTATATTTTATAAAATATAATAACAGTTTCTTAAAACGTCAATATTTCATGGAATATTTTTCTTAAAAACATTCCTTTGCAGCTTGACAAAAAAATACCGGTCGGTATTTTTTTGTCATGAGAGATAACACCCCGGAGGGGAAATCAGAGCGCACAAAACGATATATTATCGAAAAGGTGTCCCCCCTGTTTAACATGAAAGGATACGCCGGTACCTCCCTGTCGGACATGACCAGGGCGACGGGGCTCACCAAGGGGAGCATCTACGGCAACTTCATGAACAAGGACGAGGTTGCCCTGCGCGCCTTTGACCACGGCATCGGACGGATTATTGACGCCATCTCCGATGAAATGGCGCGACAGTCGACCTGCCTTGATAAGCTCCTCGCCTATCCGAAGGTTTACCGCGCCCTGCGCGACGATATTCTCGCAACCGGGGGATGCCCCCTGGCCAACACCCTGACGGACGCCGACGACACGCACCAGGCCCTCAGGAAGGCCGCAACCGGCATCCTGGTCTACTGGAGAAAAACCGTCAGCCGCCTCATAGAAAAAGGGATACGCGCCGGTGAATTCAGGCACGACGCCGACCCCGTCAAGACGGCGCTGTCTATTATCACCATCATTGAGGGGTCATCGGTCCTCGCCAAGGGAACCGGCTCCGTCGAATATTATGCTAACGGGATCGACGCCGTCGAGGAGCTGATCCTGTCCTTGAAAAAACAGCACCCGGAGGATGTGACCCATGATGAACGATGACCTGTACCGCTCAATGCAGAAAAAGCTCGACGCCTATTCGGTAGGATTCACGGCGACGGAATCAGGAATAGAAATCGAAATACTGAAGGAGCTGTTCACCCGGGAGGAGGCCGAGCTCTTTCTGGCCATGAGCCCCATGGTCGAAACGCCAGAGTCGGTGGCCGCGCGCATCGGAAAACCGCTGGAGGAAACCGCTGCAAAACTCGAGGACATGGCTTCGCGGGGCCTCCTTTTCAGGCTGAAAAAAGACTCGCTGGTCCGGTACGGCGCCATTCCCTTCGTGCACGGGCTGTTCGAATTCCAGGTCAACAGGCTGAACGAGAAGCTGTCCCGGATGTTCCTCCGGTATTCCGACGAGGGCTTCAACCGGGCCTTCGCCGACGTCAAAGGGGCCTTCCTGCGCACCATTCCCGTCAATGAAGCAGTCACGCCGGAGCTGAATATTGCCGCCCTGGACGATGTCAGCAAGATTTTGGAAGGGATCGATACCATCGTCGTCACGGAATGCATCTGCCGGAAGACAAAGAACATGCTCCATCAGGGGTGCGACGCGCCGATGGAGACCTGCTTCATGTTCGGATCCATGGCCCGCTACTATCTTGACAACAACATGGGCCGCCGGGTCACCTCAGCGGAGGCCTTCGAAATTATCAGTTCAGCGCAGAAAGCAGGACTGGTGACCCAGCCCTCGACATCGCAAAACCCCAACGGCTTGTGCAACTGCTGCGGGGACTGCTGCGGCGTGCTGAATTCCGTAAAGAACCATCCCCGCCCGGCGGAGATAGTGTATACCAATCATTTTTCCTCAATCAATGCTGAATCATGCTCCGGATGCGGAGACTGCCTGACGCGGTGCCCCATGGGGGCCATCGCGCTGAATGACCGGGGCGCTGCCGAGGTAAACCGGGACCGCTGCATCGGATGCGGCGTATGCGTGCCCAATTGTCCCGCCGGAGCTGCAGTCCTCAGGGCGAAGGACCCGGCGGACAGAAAACCGCTTCCCGAGAACGCCCTCGCCCAGATGATTCAGATGGGGCGCAACAGGGGCATACTAGCGTAATCATCGGACAACCGGCGCTCAAGGGCGATGGGGAGTTCCCGCCGCCCCGCCGATGACGGCTTGGGCCTTGAACCGCCGATTAAATGATTTGACAAAACCTGAATCCGTGACGTCTAATAAATATCCGGGAATGGAAAAAGGTCCGGGCTTTCCGTGTCCATCAATCCATAACCGCGGCTTGCCATGATGAAAATAATACATTGCACTGACATCCACGGAAGCTTTTCCCGGGTCTACAACCTCCTGAAGGAGACCGTCGCCGACCTGTATATCATCGCCGGCGACCTGATCGACCTGCCCTTCTATTCCCTGGGCCAGTCCGTCGAGTACTCCGAGGTCCAGAACCGTTTTCGCGCCATGCGCCGGGAGTCTAAGAAAGAACAGATCCTCCTTGAAGATTACGTCGGATTCCTCCTGGAGGGCGGGGACCTCAATGATGAATTGGCAGGCGCTGCCCGCTACTACCTCGACGCTTCAGAAATGGCCCGGGAGGTGATGCTTAAAAAATACCAGATTTTAGAGAACATTTTCAGCGCCGGCGCTAAGAAGATGATCGTTACCATCCCCGGCAATTATGACATGGACCTGGCCGGGACTGCCCTGGCGGAGCGCAGCATCCACCTGAAGAGCGCGGCCGCCGGGGGCCTTACCATCGCCGGGTACGGCGGCGCCGATGTGCGCACTCCCGGCTTCCCGGAAAAATATCTGGTGCGATACGGCGGCAGGGCCATGAAGGACACCGACTCCGAACTGTACCGCTTCCTGGAAGGGGCACGGCCGGACATCATCGTTGTCCATCATCCCGCTTCGGGCATCCTGGACGACATCAGCTTCCTCGGATCGTGGGGCTCCCCCGCCCTCAGGACCTACTGCGACAACAACCCCGTCATGGCGTGCTTCAGCGGCCACGTCCACGAAAACTGGGGGGTGCGCTTCGTGAACGGCACCCTTTACATGAACCCGTCCAATTTCGGGGAGGTAATGACGCCCCGCGGGGAGATTTCCGAAGGGGGGTTTTTCTTCGAGGTCACCGTTGACGGCGGCGGCATCCCGGAGGTGAAGCTTAAAAAAATCGCCGATTACCGCGTGTACGACATCGCCGATTACCGCAGGGAGGGCGCCTCGTACCGGGAAACCGTAATCGACCCGGAGCGGCTCAAGGCCCTCAGGGACATCTCCGTCATTGACGAAAACATCGAGCGGTACACCCTGGTGCCGGAGATCCGCATCTTCCGCGACATCCGGAACTTTTTCAGGATCCACCAGACGAAGCAGAGCGAGGAGCGGGTCCAGAACCTTGAAAACGCCCTCCAGTCCCTGGGGGGCCTCACCGGCCACATAGCCCTAGACCTGGTCGGCTCGGTCAACATGGGCATGGCCCAGGACTCGTCCGATGTAGACGCCGTTCTTTATTTAAAGGACCAGAAAACATGCGGCGGAGACTTCGAATCGTGCGATTTTGCACGGGATGTGGCGGCGCGGATTAAGGAGATACTGTCGGACCGGCACGGGTTCCAGGTGATCGATTTCATAAACCTCGACCGGGTCGTCGAGAGCATCAACGCCGGGGTGGCCGACTGCGACATGACCCAGCGCTTCGCCGTGTACCGCTCCTTCTGCAGGCCGGTCAACTACCGGCTCCTGGCGCCGGTGGAGGACCTGCTCAACAGGAACATATCGCTGCGGAAACAGGTCGAGGAAAACATGAGGTCCTATCTCCGCGTCCTGGCGGCATCGTCTGACACCAGGAAATCCTTTGAGAAGTACATCACGCGCCTCAAGACGGCCGGGGTCGTGATACCCGACGCCATGATGCAGCGGATCGAGACGCTCCTCCAGAAAAAACGGTGACGGCAGTGATTATTAATAGCATATACCAGAGGAGGCGACATGACGGTACATCGGCAAAAACTTGAGCTCTTGATCCTGAACCTGGTCTGCGGCAGCGCGGTGCTGATCAGCTACGCCCACGGCCTTGTCAACAATCCTTCCGCCAGGGGAGCCCTCTGGGGCGATGTGCCGCCATGGCTCATGCCCTTCTACACCGCCTCGATGTTGACCGCCGCGGCAGGGTATCTGGCCTTCACGTTTTTCATTCTCCTGGCGGTCAATCCCGGGGAGGCGCGCATCGGCCGGTACCGGTATCGGCTTTTTCTTTTTCTCTACGGAGCCGTGCTGGTTCCGTCAGCGCTCTGGATGCCCCTGACCTTTGAGATGATCAGGGAGCCTTCAGCCGTCTTGTGGATCGCCATACGGATCGTCTTGGCCCTGGTGGGTCTCGGTTCCATCGGGATATTCACGGCCCTGGTCATGGTGCGGCCCCGCCGGCCTTCGTGGGCCTTCGGCCTCGCCGTTGCCGGGGCAATAGCCTTCACCATCCAGACGGCGGTCCTCGACGCCTTGATATGGACCGCCTTTTTCCCCTTCAGCCTCTGGTAACGGCGAGGGGACATGAATTGTTCGTGAATTAAGCCTTTTTCGGGAACCAAGGGATAAAGACGCTCGTTCTCTTTTTATATTCTTCGAATCCCGGATGCCTGGCCATCATCCGCTCTGTCATGGGTATTCCTGAAACGAAGAGTATCATCGCCGTGATCACCGCCGGACCGGCAACGGAGATCCATCCCATTTCGCCGGGGAGCGCGATGATGAAGATGCCCCACCACATGGTGACCTCGCCGAAATAGTTCGGGTGCCGGGAATAGCGCCACAGGCCCCTATCGATAATCTTTCCCCTGCTGGCCGGGTCCCTCATGAAGGCGTCAAGCTGGTAGTCCCCGATCGTTTCGAAGAGAAAACCGCAGATCCACAGGGCGATGCCGATGTAATCGGACCAGGCGGGGACCGAGCGCTCCGAGGCCGCTATGACCAGGACCGGCGACACGTTCACCAGGAGGATGAGGCCCTGGAGAAGGAAGACCTGGAGATAGCTCCTGAGAATGAAAAACTTTCCCCATGATTCGCGCCATTTTTTATAGCGGGGGTCTTCCCCGCGGCCGCGGTTGCGCAGGAAGATCCTGGTCGCCAGCCGCAGACCCCATGCCGAGACCATTATAAGAACGATCATCTGGAGGAGATCAAAGGACCGGTTGTACCAGATCGCGGCTATGGCGGCGATTATAAAGCCGGGACCCCAGGCTATATCTGCGATACTGTTGTCTTTCAAAACCAGGGCCAGAATAAAAATTGACGTCATGTAACAGAATATGACCAGCGTCGCGAATAAAAACGTATCAAGCAGGATCATGGTATACCTCCATACAACCATCAGTGCATCAATTATCAAGTCCGGCCCTGATGATATCTCTCACTTTATCAATAAGATCATCAAAGGACGCATCATCGCAGGCAGCGGTATCTATGGGCTGATGGACCTTCATAACAGCCCTTCCCGGAAACAGATCGAAGGTTCCCGTGGGAAGGATCTTCCCGGTGTTCATGATCGTCACCGGAAGGATCGGCAATTTCAGCTCACGGGCAAGCCAGAAGGCGCCTTTTTTAAATTCACCCACCTCGCCGTTTCTGCTTCTGGTCCCCTCCGGAAGGATGATGATGGATGTCCCGTTCACCACTTTTTTCCGCGCCTGCCGGAGGGATTCGTACGCCGCTTTCGGATCGGAGCGGTCTATGAAGATATTCCCGCCCTTGTCAGCGGCGAAGCCTATGACCGGGACCTTCCGGAGCTCTTTCTTTATCACCCACTTCAGGTCGACGCCGAGCCACCCGTACAGGACCAGCACGTCGTACATGCTCTGGTGGTTTGACACGATGATGTAGGACTGCTTTTTTCTAATGTGTTCGCGGCCGCGGACCTTCACCACCATGGGGGTGATATAGGCGGTGAGCCGCGCCCACCAGACGCCGGTGGTCCTGTTGGCGGCGTAATCGTCAAAAACGAGTATAACAATGATGCCGATCAATACCAGGACGCAGGTGAAAAGGGCAAAGAGCGGAAAAAATATAAGCCATTTATACGGCTGATACAGAACACGAAGGAACCTCTCCATGGCCGGGGACCCTAGAACCAGCGCAGGGCAATCAGGCAGGCAATGGCCGACACCCCTGCCGATAAAACTGTTCCCCAGATCAGGTCAACGATAACGACGACCAGGGGCCAGTCCCTGATCGTGGCATAATTGGTCAGATCATAGGTGGCGTAAGAGACCAGCCCCAGAGCCGCTCCCATGAGGAGCGCCCTGAGGAGGGACTGTTTTTCAACGGCCGGCATGACCGCGAACAGGACAATGCCGGCAATATAGAGCAGATAAAAGAGCAGCGCCGCCGGCCACTTGACGGATTCCGCCATGACATAGCCCAGGTGCTCTTTATAAAATCCTTTTGATATAACGGCCAGCCATACCATGTCTATGGCAAAGAAAACCGGAATCGTTATGAGATACAGCTTGATAAAAAGCGTCATGTTCATAATCCTTACCCCCTAGTTAAATGCTTATTCATGGCCCCCATCATACCTTGAACTTTATTCCAGGCATAACTGCCTAAATATTAAACATGGTGCAAAACCGATATAACGACCCTTCCCCTTATTACAGGATGGGGTAAAATCATAATAGAATTTTTTTAGAGTTCTCTCCCCTTCAGGGTGAGTTCGAAATGACAGATTCAGAAAAGCAACATGTACAATATACAAAATATTCGTTTATTCAGCCACATGAGGGACTATTTTTCTTCCGGATATAGAGGAGCGCCGCCGTTGCAGCGAAGAGTCAATCGACGATGGATCCCGCAAGGGCCCGCTTTCCTTTTTCGATGAGCCTGTCGAACTCCAGGGCCCCTTTGGATGAAAAATGAACGCCGTCGACCGACATGACAGCTTTGGGGTAGAGGCCGAGCCATCCGGCAAATTTCCGCTGAAGCGGCAGCAGGACCGCGTCGCGGTCCGCCCGCACCCACCGGTACAGCGCCGCCTCGAAGGGGATGGCGTTGGTGTTGACATAGGTGCTGACCGTGGGGGGTATGCCATAGACGATTATCCGCGCCGACGGATACAGCCGCCTGACGGCGTCAAGGGCGGCCAGGCTGTGCGTGATCGTTACGTCCACCGGCTGGCGCAAGAGGAGGGGGTTCCCGCCCAGGCTTCCGATAACGATATATCTGACGGAAATGGAAATGCCGGCCCGCTCCAGGGCAGGCCGTATATCGGCAGCCATCCGGGCCATATGGTGCGCCCAAGAGCCGCTGATCGAAAAATTCAGGCGGTCCGGCACTGATTGCAGCTTTTTTCTCGTCAGGTCCAGCAGGGAATCGCCGAAGGCAATGGTATCGCCCCGGGGCGCGCCGCGGAGGTTTTCGGTATACAGTTTCAGTCGCGCCTGATGGGCGGGACTATCCCTCTTCCATAACCCGGGGTCCGGCTTCATCCGGGAAAGGACGACGTCCAGCAGGGCGGAATTCCGCATGTTCCGCCGATACTGCCGTTCATACATTTTTGTTTTTATCCAGATGAGGGCCTCATCACCGGAGGACGTCTCCACGGCCCCCAGGGCCGTAGCAGCCATTACCAGGACCGCCATGGCGGCAACTCCAGCCCTCATGCCGATGTCGCCCTTCCCCGTTCCGATTTTCATTGTCATGGAATGCCTTCCTCGCGATGAGATTGGTCCTGATCAACCGTGGACATGGTTCCCGATGCGGCGGACCCGCTCCATTTCCGCTTCGGTCAGGGGCCCCCGGGCAAGGGCTTCGATTCCCTCGACCATCTGTTTCTCATTGGAAGGTCCGAACAGACAGAGGTCAACGTGAGGGTTTGAAAGCACGAAGCGGTAGCAATCGGCCGCATCCAGCGGCTTTTCACCTTCAGGCATCCGGTCCGGCTTCAGGAGCTTCCGCCAGAAAGTCGCCGTGTATATCGTGATGCCGGGCCTGTTTTTTTCAGGAAGAAAGGGAAATATATCCTTTTCAGCCCCGGGATGCGCCGCGTTATACCGGATCATGAAGACATCTGCCGGGCATGACGCGTCCGCGGCCATGGCCCCGAAGGTCTTCCGCCTGTGGCCCGACATGCCGATGAAACGGATCTTCCCCTTTTCAACGAGGCGCCGCGCCGTGTCCAGGAGCCGGCCCCGGAGCACGGAGTTATGCCACCCCAGGACAAGGATGTCGGCGTAATCGATGCCGAGGTCCGAGAGCCCCCTGTCAACGGCCCTTTCGGTGAAGAGGCCCGAATGATCATAGGACTGCAGGGCGATGACGATTTTCTCCCGCGCCGCGGTGGCGATGTTTCCCAGACCGTCGCCGAACCCGGACCGGCGCGGCGTGCTCCAGAAGAAATAATTAATGCCGTATTCATCGAAGGCCTTTTCAACGGCACGGGCCGGCACCCCGTAGCCGGAGGCGAGGCCGAGCCTGCTGACCGACAGCCCCGTTCTTCCGAGAATGATCTGTTTTCTGAAGTCCATGCCATTGATCCTCTTCACGATTATTCATCTTGTCCATGGAGCATTCTACTCAATAGGAAAAAAGATTACACCCATACCGGGAAAAATCAATATTATTTTTATTGTTCGGGATAGCGATCAGCTACCATGACAGGGAAACGAAACAACGGGTTATCTCCTTATAAACGGAAGGAAGCGCGCCGCCAAGCGCCTGATGAACTGCACCTCGGGCAGTTTAAACATAAAGGCCACGGCAAAATAGATGATGCCGTAGGGGCCGAGGATCAGCAGGGCCTGGAGTATGGGATGGACATGAAGGGTGACCAGTTTCACCGCCCACGCCGCGGCCGCTCCGGCGCCGGCCGCGATCCAGAGTTTTGCCGTAAAGGAGAATTCAATGCCGCTTTTACCTATGCGTCTATTCAGGCTCCGGCGGAGCAGTGTGAATTCGATCCATCCTGCCAGCCCGGACGCCACGGTAATGCCCGCGGCGCCCCAGCGCTCTTCAATGCCGACCAGTCCCGGAATATACTGCGACGCGAGGAATCCCATGAGCGCCGCCAGGGAGACCCGGACCAGGGCGTAGCGGAGGGGCGTCCTCGTGTCGCGGAGGGCGTAGAAGGTCGAGGAATAGAGGCGTCCCATGGTCGACGCGAGAAGGCCCACCGCCGAGCCGGCCAGGATGGCCCACACGTACACTGAGTCCGCAGCGGTAAACTTTCCCCGCTGGTAGAGCGCGGCCGTTATGATATCGCCCAGGGCGAAAAACGCCATGGCGGAAGGTACGATGAAAAACGCGATCTGGCGGAGTCCCGCGTTGAGGCGCTTCCTCAGGTAGTCCGCGATTTCCGCTTCGCTGCCGGTCGCCCGGGACATGGCCGGGAGTTCCGCGGCCGACACGGACATGCCGAAGAGGCTGACCGGCAGGGTATAGAGTATCTGCGCGTAGGTGAAGGCGGCGACCGCGCCGGTGGGGAGAAAGCTCGCCAGCATCGCGTCGATATAGGAGCTTATCTGGACCACGCCGCGGCTGAAAAAAACCGGGACGAAATTGCGCACCACCTCGCGCACGTGGCTTACGCGGTGATTGAGGGACAGGCGGAACCTCCCCAGGAGCCGCAGTACCACCGGCAGCTGTATCAGGACCTGCACGGCGCTGCCGGCGACCGATCCCCAGGCAACCCACCCGGCGAGGGGTTCCTCGCCGGTCCTTCCGCCGAAGATGATCATGGTCGCGACGATGACCAGGTTCCAGACCACCGGCGCCGCGTAGGAGAGAAAGAACTTGCCATGGCTGTTGAGGATCCCCAGGCACCAGGCCGACCATACCAGGAGCCCCGCGCCGGGGAACAGTATCCGCACCAGGACGATGCACAGTTCCCGCTTCGGTCCCTCGAAGCCGGGGGTCACCAGGTCGATGATCCACGGCGTTGCCAGCACGCCGATCAGCACCAGCACCGATGTCGCCATCATCAGCAGCGCGGCGACAGCCCCGGCCACCCGGTCAGCTTCCTCCTTTTCGCCCCGGGCCATCAGGTTGGCATACACCGGGATAAAGGACGCTGAAAGCACACCCTCGCCGAAAAGGTTCTGGAGGAGGTTGGGAATGCGGAAGGCCGCCTTCAGGGCGTCGGCCGTGGCCGAATTTCCGAAAAAGTAGGCGAATACGCTTTCCCTGACAAGGCCCGCCATGCGGCTGAGCATGATGCCGCTGGCGACCAGAAAGGCATGCCAGCGGGTGCGCGATTTTACCGGGACCGTATGTGGTTCAATCGATGTCATCGTGAGGTACGATATTTTCATCGGCCCATTTATATCAAGAATATTACCTCCGGATCTGAAAAATATTATTGACGTTACGTTAAAATTGCCCCTTGGTTGCCACCAGACATATACGGGTTTTTGTGCAATCCCGATCTGTCATAATTCATTTGCCGGGCGGCCCCACATGAAAAAATATATCGATAAAGTTAATACCCTCCTGGAATCGCTTCCCTACATCAGGGAATTTTACGGGAAAACCATCGTTGTGAAATACGGGGGCCACGCCATGGTGGATGACGCCCTGCAGAAATCCTTCGCCAGAGACATGGTCCTCCTGAAACTGGTGGGCATGAATCCCGTTATCGTCCACGGCGGCGGACCGCAGATCAACGACCTGCTGAAGCAGATCGGCAAAAAAAGCGACTTCGTTGACGGCATGCGCGTCACCGACCGGGAGACCATGGACGTGGTCGAGATGGTTCTGGTGGGCAAGATCAACAAGGAGATTGTCAACAACATCAACCTGACCGGCGGAAAGGCAGTTGGGCTTTCCGGCAAGGACGGGAACCTGATCACCGCGGAGAAGATGTATCACGTCACGAAAGAGAACGAGAAAGTCGACATCGGCCAGGTGGGCACGGTCCGGTCGATCAACCCCGCGGTCCTGGACACCCTCGACCGCGACCGTTTCATCCCGGTCATCGCCCCCATCGGCGTTGACGACGAGGGCACCACCTACAACATCAACGCGGACCTTGCCGCCGGGAAGATCGCCGAGGCCCTGAAGGCGGAGAAACTCATGCTTCTCACCGACGTCGAAGGAGTCATGCTGGAGGAAAAGCTCGTTTCCACCCTCAAAATAAAGAAGGTATACTCCCATATCGAGAAGGGCCAGATAACCGGCGGCATGATCCCCAAGGTCAACTGCTGCTGCGATGCCGTCGCCGGCGGCGTGGGCAAAGCCCATATCATCGACGGCCGCGTCGAGCACGCGGTGCTGCTGGAGATATTCACTCAGGCGGGCATCGGCACGGAGATAGTGGGCGACTGAAAGCTCCCGGCAGCCGGAAAACAGAAGCGGCGATGTCCATCGCCGCCAGCGTCATACCCCCATCATTCAAGGTCAGCCCCGCAGTGGGGGCATTCGGCCCCGTAATCCTCGTCGAGGGAATCGCTGTCCCTGTAAACCGATTCGCATTCATCGCAGCGGAGAAAAGGCTGGCCGCACTTCTTGCACTTGACCCTTTTAAGGGATCCCTCCTCGCAGAAGGGACAGATGATGGCTTCTTTTTCTTTCATGAAGGTTCCCCATTTTTAAATCATTGAAGAGGCCGTCCTAGAAGCCCCCCCTATTGGGGGTTTGGGGGGGTCTCCTGAGAAGGCCCCATATTACATAGGGAAAAACGTGATCACCGCCGTCGTTCCCTTTGTTATCACCAGGCGGACCGAATCGAGCTTCGGGTTCCCCCGCTCGCGCCCTTTTCTGCCGCCGAGATAGCCGACGGGCCGCCCCATCCTGACCGTGTAGGCAATCTTCCCGCCCCGTTCGTTTCCCGCGACGGCGCCGGACCTGATTTTTTTCCAGGCCTCGTCCATGAGGCCGATCACCTCCGCCTTCGTCACCGAAAAGACCCCGTGCTTCGGCCTCCGGGGATTGTCCATCGCGTGTCGCATGATATGGTCAAGGCGGGTGCGTCCGTCCGGATCGCGACCGGCAATAACCAGGCCGGAACGCGTCATCCAAGCGTCCTTCCCGGCGGGGATTATCACCCCTGAGCGTTCAAGCTCCCGGATCTCCTGGACGGAAATATAGACAGCATGGTCCCGGGATCTGCGCCGCGCCTCGGCGTCCCCCGCCAGGATCACAGCAATGCATACCAGGGAGACCAGTATCCGCAATGCATGTTTCATGGTGATATACCAATCACAACGCCGATGGCCAGTCAATCGTATTTCTGACCGTGAAACTGTTATTGCGTGACCCCATCATCGCGCCATGCAATAAAAAATAGAATTGACAGCTATCAGGAATAAATTCCTGTTAAGGAAGAACCGCCATGAAATCCTTTTACGACAACATGACCCACCGCACCCTGATGGTTATAGGCGAGAAAGCCCTGGCCCGGCTCGGCACGGTATCGGTGATCATTTTCGGCGTCGGCGGCGTCGGAAGCTGGTGTGCCGAAAGCCTGGTACGGTCCGGCCTGGTAAACCTCACCATGGTCGATTCGGACATTGTCTGTCCCACCAACATCAACCGCCAGATACAGGCCCTGGCGCGCAATGTCGGTGAATCAAAGGTGGAAGAGATGAAAAAACGCCTCCTGGAAATAAATCCGCAGGCCTCCATAACCGCCCTCCACGCGGCCTATGATGAAACCAGTTTCCATACCTTTAGCCTTTCATCCTACGACTATGTCATCGACGCCATTGATTCCCTCAAGAACAAGGTACTGCTTCTGGAGCAGTGCGTCTCCTCCGGAGTGAAAATATTCTCCTCCATGGGCGCCGGCGCAAAGACCGACCCTTCAAAGATCAGGATCGACCTGCTGTCCAAAACGAAAACCTGCCCCCTCGCGCGCAACGTGCGCAGGAACCTCAGGAAAAAAAGCATCTCCACCGACATCATGTGCGTGTACAGCGAGGAACTGCCGATGGACCCTGCCGCGGAAACGGTATGCGGCTCCGGCGACTGTCCCTGCGCGAAGGACCGCGCAAAATTCTGCGCCGACCATGACGAGGCGCCCATCGACTGGTGCGGCATGAAAAAACAGATCAACGGCGCCCTGGTGCACATAACCGGCATTTTCGGTTTCATGCTGGCGGGCCTGATTATAAACGACCTCAAGGCCCGGGTCGAAGCCGGGGAACAGGTCCATCAGTAACTCATTCTGCGCCAGTAACAATAAATGAGTTGAAAAAAATCCGATCTGCTTTATACTGTATCGGTTCATCGGTGCTGCCGTTGCCGGTCTGGCCGCTATCGGTTGGAAAGTTAAAACGATGTCATTAACCGCAAAAATAAAGCTCATCACGTTCCTGTCGGCCCTCTCGGCGGCATTTATCGCCGCCGGCATTGCTCCCGCGCTTGGGCAGGACGCGGCCTCAAAAAAGATACCCTTCGAAATAGTCGACGAAAAGGCCCCGGATTCAGCGGCGCAGCACCACTTCGGCCTCGGCGTCAACCTGGATTTCTTCCCCACGATTGTGAGCCTTGTTGACACCGAATTCGGCCTGTCCATACAGCCGTGGTTCGGCATCGACCGGTTCAAGATACGACTCAACATCGTCCACATGCGCATACCGAACTCACTGGCCGGCACCAGGTATTTTTACAAGAACGACGTCAATGCCTTTTCCCTTGCCGTTGAATACTGTTTCGGCCAAAATTTTGACGGATTCACCATCGGGGCAGGCATCGGCGTCTGGAACAACATGGTCAGCCATACATTTTTTAATAAAAAAGGAAGCTCCATCACTCCCTTTTTGACCCTCGAGGGGGGATATATCTGGAAATTCTACAACAACCTTTTCATCGAGCCGTGCCTCGCCTTGGACGTGATGCTTACCAGGCAAAAGATCAGCATTTACGGCTCCAGTTATAAACCCCTCCCGGTATCCGGAGAAATTACTCTTAAATTCGGACTCAATGTCGATATTTAACCCTTCAGTTCCCGCTTTTTAGGCAAAATTTCACCTTCGCTAATTGCAACAGGCATCGATTCCATCTTTTTTATTTGACAATCATCCGCGTTTTAATAATTTTGCTCCCGGAGAGTTGTCCGAGTGGCCGATGGAGGCGGTCTTGAAAACCGTTGTACCGCAAGGTACCGGGGGTTCGAATCCCTCACTCTCCGAACCTGACATTGATAAGCGCACAAAAACTTGTGCCCTTATCAATGGAGAGGTGCCCGAGAGGCCGAAGGGGACGGTTTGCTAAACCGTTGTACTGGTAACGGTACCGAGGGTTCGAATCCCTCCTTCTCCGAATGAGTTGACAGGCAATGGTAGAAAAGTTCAGCGTAAAAATTAAGCGGTTCAATATCGATTTCGAGGTGCCCCTGATCTGGTTCACCTATTTTCCTTTTATCGGGTGGATCTATCCCTTTGCATTCAGGAAGGACGACGCATTCGCCATGCATCATGGAAAGCAGGCCTTTATCATGGCGCTGTTTTTCACCGCGTTGCCGATACTGCTGACCTTTTCAACCGTATTCGTCCCTATTTCGTTCCGTGTTCTCAAGCTGATCATTGTGATTCTGATTTACCTTTCTCACGGGGCCTATTTCGCCCTATGCGCGCTGGGCTTCATGAAGGTAAAGGACTCGGAACAGTACGATTTTCCGATCGTCATTCAATACGCAAAAAAAATAAATGTCTGATTTACACGGCTGATATATTTTTTCTTGTTGCCGGATACGGCGGGGAAAAGTATACTACATATAGTTTAAACACGCGTCCGTAGCTCAGTTGGATAGAGCGCCGGACTACGAATCCGTAGGTCGCAGGTTCGAATCCTGCCGGGCGCGCATCTTTCAACTTTCCATCGTGGTTTTCCATGCCGTATCCATAGCGGGGCCGGGTATCAATCTCCAGTGAAGAAGGGTCATGCCGTCTCATGAAAGCGCCGCCGCATATGCGGCTGGAACGGTTATCAAGGGATCTGTATGAAAAAAACATCTTTGATGCTGGCATTATTGATTGGCGCCGCGGCCTTCATCCGCTGCAGCACGGGCCAGGATATACATGAAACCTACAGCGATATCACCGCAGCTGTCATGAACAACGATATCGAGGAAGTGCGGAGTTATCTTTCCCGCGGCTTCAACGCAAACAACCGGTTCCTTGACGGGTGGACCCTTCTGCACATTGCCGCGCGCTGGGACACCTACCGGGTCGTGACACAGTGTTTTGACGACAGCAATGGCAAAAGGACCGGCATCTTCACCGTCACGCGGAAAACCGAGGAGGAATCAAAACGGGCGCGGGAAATGGTTTCCCTGATAATGGACCGTGGCGGTGATGTGAACATGAAAGCCGAAGACGGCAGCACGCCGCTCCACATAATCCTGTCGTCCCTCCAATGCTCGTCACCGGACATACCTTCCATACCCCCGGTAGAGGGTAGAATCTCTTCGCGCTTCGGATGGCGCGGATCGCCCTTTGACAACAGCAGCGATTACCACCGCGCCCTTGACATCGCGGCCAAAAGCGGGACCCCCGTTCGCGCCACCGCCAACGGCGTCGTGGCAATGACCGGCGTCAGCAGCACCCTTGGCAATTACATAATCATACAGCACCGGAACGGATACCAGTCGACATACGGCCACTGTCATCTCTTTGCGGTCAAGAAGAACGCCCAGGTCAGACGCGGCGCCATTATCGGCTATGTCGGCATGACCGGGTCCGCCAGCGGCGATCACTGCCACTACGAGGTCCGCCTGAACGGCTCCCCGGTCAATCCGATCGAATTCATCAACGGCAAGATAATCGGGGAGACCCAGCACGCCATAGCAATGAGTATCGTTGAGGAGCTCCTGTCAAAAAAAATTCAGATCGACGCCCGCAACAACGACGGACGCACCCCGCTCATTGAGGCGGCGGGAAAAAGCCCGGCCATATCCCGGCTCCTGATCGACCATGGGGCCGACATCAACGCCGGCGATGAGAACGGCATCACCCCCCTCCACATGGCTGCCGCGGGCGATGCCGAACTGGTCCGCCTCCTGCTTCGGAAGGGTTCCCGGGTCAATTCCCGCACCAGATCATCCATCTGCGCCATAGCCGGCACTCTCTTCCCCGAGGGGACGACGCCCCTCACGGTGGCCCGCAAGTGCGGGAACAGCGCCATTGCCGAGATCTTAAAGGACAGCGGAGCCGTGGAATGAAACGGTGCTGGTCGATGGCCGCAGCCGCACCATGTTGAACACACTGCCGGGCAGTGCCATGGACGCCCCGATGACTGGAACGATCGATGAAAAAAATAATCCTTGCCGGCATTAACGCGCGCTACACCCATTCCTGTCTCGCCCTCTTCTGCCTTAAATCCGCCCTGCGGGGCATTGAGGTTGAGACCGTAGTCCGCGAGTTTTCCATCAACCAGCCTGTTGAAGAGATCGCAGCGCGCCTCGCCGCCGAAGGGGCCGATGTCATGGCTTTTTCGGTGTATATCTGGAACTCGGAGCTGGTCAGGAGATTAATTCCCCTGGTCCATGGGCGGTCCGCCGCCCTGCTGGTCCTGGGCGGTCCTGAAGTGAGTTACAACCCCGGTTCCTGGCTGGAGAACTTTCCCTACCTGGATTATATTGTCACGGGCCACGGCGAGGAGGGATTCAGGGCTCTGGCAGAACAAGGATTCAGGGGCAGGGAAAAGGTTATCGCTCTCCCCAATCCTCCCTTTGCCGATATGCCGGCGCCCTATACCGAAGAAGACCTGGCCGGCCTTAAGAATAGGTATATTTACTATGAATCAAGCAGGGGGTGCCCCTTCCAGTGCACCTACTGCATTTCTTCCCGCTCCGACCAGAAAATGGAGCTGAAGGATACCGGCACCGTGGAAAAGGAACTGGATTTCATCCTCCGGAGAAAGCCGCCCCTGGTTAAATTCGTTGACCGCACCTTTAACGCGGCCCGCGGGCACAGCCGCGCCATCTGGCGCTACCTCCTGGAAAAATACGGCACCGGCCCCACCACCTTTCACTTCGAAATACACCCACTCTACCTTGACGAGGAGGATTTCCAGATCCTGTCCCTCTGTCCGACGGGTCTCTTCCAGTTCGAGGTAGGCATCCAGTCAACGAACATCGAAACGCTGGCGGCGGTGAAACGATCAGGCGACCGGGACAGGGAACGGGCCGCCCTGGAACGCCTCATCGCGATGGGGACCATCCGGATACACCTTGATCTTATTGCCGGCCTTCCCTTCGAGGACATGCCCTCCTTCTCCCGTTCCTTTAACGACGTGTACGGTCTCCGGCCCGATCATCTCCAGGTGGGATTTCTCAAGGTCCTTCCCGGAACCGCAATGATGGATGACGCCGGCCGCTACGGGATGACCTATTCACGGCGGCCGCCGTACCAGGTCAGCGAGACAAAATGGCTCAGCGGAAACGAGTTGGGACTCCTTGAAAAAATTTCCCATCTTGTTGACCGCCTGTATAACACCCGGCGCTTCGGCACGACCCTGGCGGCCCTTGCCGAGCGTCATGAATCCTCCTTTGACCTGTATCGCGATCTGGCATTACACGATAATGATTCTGACGCGCAGGTAACCAGGAGCTGGGAATCCTGCGCCGTATTCCTCATGACATATATAATGTCGCGGTTTCCCGCGGAAAGAATTTTTTTTCTGGACGCGATGCGGTGGGACTGGTGTGCTGTTACGCGGACTCTCTATTATCCGGATATGATCAAGCCGGAGGGCCTTGCGGCGACAAGGAAGATAGGCCTTGCTTTTTTCAGGAGTCATGAAGAAAACGGCAGCATCACGTATAAGGGGTTCCGTTTCGGGATTTCAGACCTGAAGAGGTCCCACTTTTTCGAGGCTGAATCAGACAGATTCATGATGGACCACATGGACGGGAATACCCGCGCCATTTTTCTACCCGATAAAAAGGTAATCATGTATACCGGATAGGTATTATTTGCCCCCAACCCCCCCGGAGGGGGACTTTGTCACTATTTACAGTAAAAGCCCCCCTCCGGGGGGGGTTGGGGGGGTGATACGGAACACCATATCAAGGTTAATGCAATTGAAAAAAAAAGAACGCCGGCAGATAAACAGCCTCATTGAGCGGTTCCGCGGGGAAGGAACCGCCCCGGCATGCCCCCACTTCGGCAGTTGCGGCGGCTGCCTCTTCCAGGACATGGCGTACGGCGACCAGCTGTTGATGAAAAAACAGATGGTCAACGACACCCTCCAGGGCATCGCAGCCATTAATTCCGTCCGCCCCTCGGTCCCGTACCGGTACCGGAGCCGCATGGACATGGTGACCGCCTTCGGCTGTATAGGCCTCCGCCGGCGCGGCAGTTTCCGCTTCGTCGTGAACGTGACGGGCTGCAGCATCATGCAGGAGAAATCCGACAGCCTCTACCGGAAAGTCCGCCCTCATCTGGAAGCGGTGGAGGGATACGATTATCTCCGTCACAAGGGATATCTCCGGTACGCGGTACTCAGGGAAGCCCGTTTTACCGGCCAGGTGATGCTCAATTTCGTCGTCGCGGAAAAGGAAAACCGGCTTACAGCGGTGATTGATCAGGTTATTGGAGACGCAGATTCAGTGTCCATCCTCCATCACGGCGGCCTTGCCGACCTGAGCTTCGGCGACATCATGGAAACGGCAAAGGGGGGATATATCGAGGAAGATTTCGACGGCATCCGATACCGCATAACGCCCAATTCCTTTTTCCAGTCCAATGCCGGAATCGCGCTGCAGATGTACCAGAAGATCCGCGAACATGCCCGCGGGAGCGTCCTGGACCTCTGCGCCGGCGTGGGGAGCATTTCCCTGTTCATCGCCGGCACGGCAGACCGGGTGACCGGCGTCGAGCTTAATCCCGAGGCCGTTGAAACGGCCCGGGCGAACAGGGAAATCAACGGCATCAACAACGTTGAATTCGTGTGCACCGACGCGGCCGCGTTCCTCAAGACGGCCGGGGATTATGAGACCATTGTCATGGACCCGCCCCGTGCCGGGATGCAGAAAGGCGTGATGGAGACCATCGACCGCATGGGGGCGGGGACCATCGTGTATATGTCGTGCAACCCGAAGACATTCCGGGACGATGTTGCGATTCTTCGCAATTATGCCGTGGAATCGGTGGAGGCCTTTGACATGTTCCCGCAGACGCCCCACGTTGAACTTCTCGCCGTGCTGAAACCCCGACACGGGCAGATCAGATCTTGATCTCCATGTCAAGGAGGTCCTTCAGCGTGACATACGAATCGTATACCGTGTTGGCCAGCAGCTTGAAATTGATCGTGTCAAAGGTATCATCCGATGAATGGTAGTTCTTGTTGCGGTAGAATCCCGTGTCCGATATCATGATGGCCCGGTAGCCGGAGCGGATGAAGGACATGTGGTCGGAAAGGTCCATGCCGGGAATCGATGCAGGGCCGATATACTCATATATTTTGCACCGGGCCCGCGAATTATAAATCTTTTTCCACAGGTACACGAAGGACGCGTTTGACGGGAGGGATATAACGCTTATGTAATTACCGTATGCCGGGAATTCCTTTTTGTTATGGTTGAGGGGATAATCCTGGTGGCAGGTTCTCCAGCCGTATCCGAGCATTTCAAGGCAGACCATCAATTCAATGTTCTCTTTCCGCTTCTTGCAGTTTTTTGCGTTGACCATGCTTCCCATCAGTTCCGTTGAAAAGAAAGGCGGCTCCTCAAGGGTAAAGGCGACAAAGCGCACTGTTTTTTTAAATGTGTGCCGCGACAGCAGGCGGAACAGCTCCAGGAGCCCGGCTATTCCCGAGGCATTGTCATCGGCGCCGGGCGTATCTTCGATGGTGTCATAGTGGGCGCCGACCAGAATGATCGCGTCCGGGGTCTCCGTTCCAGGTATTTCCGCGATGATGTTGGCCACCATGTGATTGTCCGCTTCGTATGTTTCCTCTCGGGGCACGACACCATGCCGCGTAAAGTAATCGATGATATAGGCGCGTGACCGCTCAAGATTTTCGTATCTGCGTATGGTCCGCTCGCCGATATCAACCGACAGATGATGGATTATTTCCCTGGTATTTTTGAAGACAGCTTTTCTTTCACGGGAATCAGCGGATAATAGTGATATCATTCAACGGAAATCCTTGCCTGCGATTAACGACAATAAACCGTCCGGACGATTATTTTTCAAGGATTTTTCGTAGTTATTTCTTGACTTAATTGCTCGATGGTTCATACTTCCGCTAGCATATGAATAAGGCGGCCGCGGCCTGGTTGCGGATTCGACGCCACATTATAGTTATCGAGAGGCGCCACATGGAAGTTTTTGACGGTTTCATATCAGCCATAGCCAGCGAGTTCAAGATACGGTTCCACAAGGATGCCCAGGGAAGCTACACGACCCATATAGAATTCGACAACGGCCGCTCCCAGGAGGTTCTCATTACCCTGGCCAAGGACGAATCCGGCGACCGGATCATCAATTATTATTCGATCATCGGAAAGCTCAAAAAGGACCTGTGCGAGCTCTACAAGTACTGCCTGCAGCTGAACGCGACCCTTGACTACGGCTCCATAGCCCTTTTAAACGATACCATGATTTTAAGAAACAGCATTCTTCTTAAAGACTGCGATCCTCTCCGGTTCATGAAATCCCTGTCTTTCATAGCTGCCAAGGCTGACGAACTGGAAGAAATCCTAATAAAGGACAATATTTATTGAGGTCCTGACAGCCTCCGGATACCCCGGGGCCCGGCAGATACCGGGCCTTTCTGTTATTTTTTCGCCCCTTTTTTCCGAAAATATACCATGACCACTACACTGCAACCATGCTCCATGATCAAGGAAACGATCAAGATTCACGACAATTACCAGTTTGAGATAAAACAGTCTTACAACCTCTCGCTGGACAATAAAACGTCCAATTCCTATTTCGTTCAGACTTACTTTTTCATACCCAACAATCTCAATATCAACCGGGAAACCTATACCAGCGCGGATTTCTACAAGGACCTGCGGGCCACCATACGCCTCAAGACGCCGGCGATACTCCTGAAGAATCTCGCGGTTGACACCGAAAGCATTGACCGCATGAGAAGAAGCATAGAGGACCTCCTGGCTTCAAAGACACGGAAGAGCGTCTCGAACTATGAATACCACGTTAAAATGTTCTGCCTGGTTTACAAAAAAGCCATCGGCACACAGCTGCGATTTCTGAAAAAGACCGAAAAATTGAAGGATTGCGATAATCTCGTTTCGGAATTCATTTCCTGCGTCAGCGACATCATAAGCCGGTTCAGGCAGCTGAAACCGCTCATTATCGCAGACGGCCTTTCCCGGAAATTGCAGACAGTCTACCTCTTCGCCGATGAATATATCAGCCTGAAGACCGAAACCCATGCCTGTTACCTTCTCGAGATACTGAAGGAAAAACAGCCGCGCCTGCATAAAAAACATTACCGCCGCCTCATGGACATGGTCCACGGAGAGACCTCGTACCGGGTACAGAGCGGCTACCCGTCAGTGCCTTCCATTGAAGGTGACAACGAAAAATTCGTGTTCCGCCAGGGCGCGCTGAAAAAATTCCTGAGCAACATCCTCTACCTGGAAACCCAGGTCAAGCATGGGGGGAAATTCCTTGAACAGGCCGTCTACAGCATCGCCGCCGGTATCGCCATGATATTCGCCACCATGGTCGCCTTCATTGGCCAGAGCTGGTACGGGAGCCTTTCCCTTCCCTTCTTCATAGCCCTGGTCATCAGCTACATGTTCAAGGACCGCATGAAGGAACTGCTCCGCCTCTACCTCAGCGTGACGCTGCACAAATGGCTTTACGACCGGCAGCGTACCATATACCACAGCTTTGACCAGAAGATCGGCACCTGCAAGGAAAGCTTCAACATCATCACCGACAGCGGCGTACCGGCAAAAATCGTCGAGTACCGTTCCCGCGACAGCATAACCGATATAAACAACAGTATGACCGGGGAAAACGTTATCCTCTACCGGAAATATATCCGTCTGAGCGCCAAGAAATTCAGGAAGATACGTCACCGCCATTCGACCAATGACGTCATTGACATTATCCGTTTCAACATTCAGCACTTTCTGAGAAGCATGGACAACCCGGAGAAAAAGATTTTCATCCCCCTCAAATCCGGTTACCGTAAAGCCTTCGGCATGCGGGTCTATCACATCAACATGATCACCTATTTCATCATCGACAAGCAGGAATATCTACGCCGCTTCAGGATAGTCCTTAACAGAAACGGCATACGAAGGATTGAAGAAGTAATATAGAAGGAGCAGGTCTGTAATAAAAGGGCCGCCCTCCCGGACAGCCCTTTTATTTTTTCCATGTGATATTCTGATTCTTATTCTTTCACCATGTAGCTTTCCTGATATTTTTCGTTATCCTGGATATCCTTAAGCAGGTCGAGGGCCTTTTTCTTCGAAGCAATCGGTCCGATCCTGACCCTGAAATACTGTTTCCCCTTCACCAGCGATTCATCAAGGTATGCGTCATAATTGAGGTCCTTCAGGGCCCTGACTTCCGACTGGGCCTTCGCTTTTTTATCAAAGGATCCGACCTGGATGGCGTAATTGCCCGGGTGATGATTTTTTCCTTCTTCTGGTTTGTCGACGGAAACGGCAACAACCTTTGACTTGCCCCGTTTCTTTTTCTTCGTGTCGTTCTTTACCGTGGCTTTTTTAACCGGCTTGTCAATCAGATCATTGTCATCGGACCGCGTTAATTTCTTCCCTTCATCCAGGTCACGGGCCCTCTTCTTCTTGACCACCCTTGCCTTGGGGGGATTGTCATTGAAATTATCGCTGGTCAGCATATCCGCCGATTCATTCTTCGATGAAGCCGAGAGGTCTTCTTTTTTATCCTTATCGATGACGCGGTTTTCATGGAAGCCCTTTTCTTTTTCCAGGGCTTTTTCATCCTTGTCGGAGGCGACAAGCTTTTCATCCATCGGTTTTGACAGGTCATCCTCATCAGCCGGATCCGGGATGTTGTTTTTTAACAGATCAAGCTCTTTCTGGCTGTCAAATATATCATTCTTCGTAACCAGGGCCTTGTTCCCGTCCCCGCCCTTGATGAAATTCATTCCCAGAAGAAATGAAACTATGATAATGCCGATGACAGCGGCCGAAATCAGTATGATGCGAGCGGCATCCAGGTGAAGCATATACACGCTTTTTTCCTTTACCTTCTGGTGAGGGATATTGAATTGATCCATGTCCATAATGCGACCTGCCTTTCAGAATTGATGAACAGCTGTTAGTACAATACCATAATCGGCCAAAACAGTTCTGCCGTTTAAATAAATTTTATCGAAATCGGAAGGTAAACCGTCCCTTTACCGGCCGTAACCGAGGGCTATGGCCTCGTAGCGCTTCCTCGCGCCGGCATCGACCCGTTTTCCCAGGGACGCCTCCAGGAGGTCATCGAATATCGCATTGTTGACAATCCGGCTGACTGCCTCGATCAGGGGCGCGGCGTCAATCTTCCTCGAGGCGTCCCGCACGGCACCGGTAATTTCCTTCTTGCCTATCCTTTCCGGACAGAACCGTTTCAGAAAATCATTCATGGGCATGGGCGTTACACCCTCAAGTCCAATACCCCGGTCATTCAGGGCGACCAGCTGCGTCAGGCCATTAATCCTGATGAAATCGCCAAGGGACTGGTTGTAATGAATGAAGGATTTTCTGGTAAATTTTTTCCCTTCCCTGATGCCGCCGCTGGAATCAAGAATATATTTCAGGTTAAGCGTTTCAACGGTGGAAAAGCGGTCCTGGAAAAAGGTCCCATACCGCTTCTGGTACGCCGTTCCCCTGGCATATATCGCAAAGTCGGAAAAGGAAAAATCAAGTCCCGTCATGCCGATGCGTGAAAATCCGCATTTCACCGCCAGGCTCACCGCATCCCCGGCAACGGTGCCGGTGCCGGAATCAACGGATCCGACGCGGTCGCCGTAAATCTCCGCCGCAAGCTGTGAAAAGGGGTGTGAATTAAAGGAGAGGAATCCCCCGAGCTTTTCAACGAGGGAGTGATAGGAGGTTATCGAATGTACTGCCAGAACAGTGCCGCAATCGCAGCCCTGGAAATGCTCCTGCACATAGGGCTGCGGGTCAATGGATATGACCATGTCCGGACGAATCCCTCTTCCCATCAGGGTCGGGAGGGCAGAATCAACGGCGATGATAAAAAGCCGGTCCTGGTTCATTCCTATCATGTCTGCATCACCGTTCAGGGAGGGCCCTGACCCGATAATGACGGCGGGATACTCCCGGAAGGCGTTAAACAGGTGCCGCACCGGACGGGTATTCTTCATCATTGCCAGATTAAACAGGGCATTCCGGAGATAGCGCGCCCCAAAGGCCTGCCGTGTGGCCTTGTTGCCGGCCTTGATGCTGATGACCTTATCAATGGATCTCTTCACGGCGCTGTAATAATCATTGAATATTCTCACCGATGCGGGATGTTCGAGAACCGATATCCCCCTGACGGCGTCCATGTCCAGAAGCTCCGCCACGGTCCTCTCCACCTCGGCCGCGGTCTTGCCCGCCACGAGGGTAACACCGGGATCATCGATGAGAAATGATGTCAGCCGGTTCCGCGCCATGGCCTTGTCAATGCCGTCAAGAATATCCACGAGAATGACGCGGGAATAGCTGTGAAGGATATCCTTCAGTGGCAGGCAATGGTAGCCGAGGCCCACCCCCAGTATGACGAGAAAATCATACCGGGACGGGTCAAGCCTCTCCCTGAGCAGGTCAGAATCACGCTCGGGATTCACCTTGCTGTGGAGCGGCATCTCCCTCCCGCCGGACTTCACCATGATGGTTTCCAGGCCATGCCCGGCTGGAATCACTTCATATGTAATTTTTTCAGAGATCATGTATGGTACTATTATCGACCATTCAGTATCTTTTTTAACCGGAGTAATTATATTTAATGATACATGATGCACCAGGCCAGAAAGCAGAACGTGAATAAAAAATATTAGCTATATCTATTAAAATTAGTTGACACTAACTTTATCTGATAGTATATTTAAATCAAGGCCTGAATATATCGATAGTTCTTTTTCATGAACAATAGCATGACTCTCTCTGAATTATATAATGGACAGAAAGGCATAATAAGAAAAGTTCGCGGGCGAGGTCCCTTCCGCAAAAGAATCACCGAAATGGGGTTCATCAGGGGAAGGATCGTGACCGTCATTAAAAATGCCCCCCTGAAAGATCCGGTAGAATACCGGCTGATGGATTCCAACATTTCCCTCAGGCGGGCCGAGGCGCGCCTCATCGAGGTGGAGCTCCCCCATGAATCAGAGGCGCAGCAGCTCCCTCTCCATGAAACAAGGGGCCGCTGCTTCGACCGTGATATTCCGGAACATAAAGGCAGGCACCGGCGCCGGGGCGGCGTTCATGGCAGGACCGGCGAACCTGCCCGCACTGAAAAACATCCCGGCTCAATCAGCGTCGCCCTGGTGGGAAACCCCAACTGCGGCAAAACCACCATCTTTAATCACGCCTCCGGGTCCCGGGAGCGGGTCGGCAATTACGGAGGCGTGACCGTGGAATCGCGGGAGGCCCGATTCAAACAGGGGGACCGGACCTTTATCATAACCGACCTCCCCGGCACCTATTCCATCACGGAGTATTCCCCGGAGGAACTCTACGTGAGAAGGCATATTGTTGAAAAAAGGCCCGACGTGGTAGTCAATGTCGTGGATTCCTCCAATCTCGAGCGCAACCTGTATCTGACCACGCAGCTCCTGGAAATGGGGGTGAAGGTCGTTGTGGCCCTCAACATGCATGACGAGATGGAACATAAGGGGGATATCCTTGACCACGGGTCACTGGGCAAACTGATGGGCATCCCCTTCGTCCCGACCGTCGGGCGCACCGGTTTTGGCATAGATGAGCTCTTCAAGACGGTCGCAGCGGTCCATGAAAACCGCGACGGGACCGTCAGGCCGGTCATGATCAACTACGGGACCGATACTGAGAAATCTATAGACACCCTCCAGAAGTTACTGGCGGCCGGCAGCGGGCCCGACTTGCCGGTCCCGTCGCGCTATGCGGCGATCAAGCTCCTTGAAAAGGATTCCGATACCGTTGAATTGCTTTCCTGCGGCAAGAATAACGCCGCGGTATTACAGCAGGCGGAAAGGGAGATACGCGCCCTTGAATCCGAACTGAAAGAGGATACCGGGACCCTGATCTCCGATGCCCGGTACGGCTTTATCGCCGGGGCGCTCCGCGAAACGTTCCGGCCCGGGCCGCGGCCGAAAACGACCATCAGCGAACAAATTGACCGGATCCTGACGCACCAGGTCCTGGGCTTTCCCATCTTTCTCCTGTTCATGTGGGTCACGTTCCAGCTCACCTTCACGGCAGGGGAATACCCCATGAGCTGGATCGAGGCGGGAATTTCGCATATCTCCCGATTTATCGAATCATCCATGCAGCCCGGCCTTCTGCGGGAGCTCCTGACAGACGGCATTATCGCCGGCGTCGGCGGCGTCATCGTGTTTATCCCGAGCATACTTATCCTCTTTTTCATGATCTCTCTCATGGAAGACACCGGGTACATGGCCCGGGCCGCCTTCATCATGGACCGGTTGATGCACGCCCTGGGCCTCCACGGGAAGTCCTTCATTCCCCTTATCATGGGTTTCGGATGCAACGTGCCGGCGATCATGGCCACCCGCACCCTGGAAAGCAGGAAAGACCGGATCCTGACCATGCTCATCGTACCGTTCATGTCGTGCAGCGCCCGTCTTCCCGTGTATGTCCTCTTCATCAGCGCCTTCTTCCCGGGCCATCCCGGCACCGTCCTGTTCGGAATATATCTTCTGGGAATCGCCCTGGCCATCCTGAGCGCCATAGTGATGAAAAATACCTTTTTCCGCAATGCTGAAGCGCCCTTCGTCATGGAGCTCCCGCCGTACCGCCTCCCCCGCCTGAAAAACACCTCGCGCCACATGTGGGATCGCGGCAAGGAGTACATGAAAAAAATCGGAGGTGTTGTCCTCGTAGCGGCCGTCATCATCTGGGCCCTGGGCCGTTTCCCGGACCATGGCGATGCCGGCGGCTACGGCGCCAGGATCTCACAAACCCAGAAACGCTACCGGGCGGAGATCGGAAGCATCAAGACCGGCGACAGGGCCGCCAGGGCCATGATTGAAAAAAAGATGAAGGCCGAGATGCAGGTTATTGAACATCAGCGCGAAGCGGAGCGGCTTGAACAGTCCTATATTGGAATGATCGGAAAGTTCATCGAACCCGCCCTGGCCCCCCTCGGCTTTGACTGGCGCATGAGCGTGAGCGTCATAACCGGTCTCGCGGCCAAGGAGATAGCCGTAGGCACCATGGGCATACTCTATCATGCCGATGCTGTATCGCCGGGCAGCAGGGACTCCCTTGTCTCACGAATCAGGGAATTGCGGCACACCTCGGGTCCGAGGACCGGGCACCCTGTATTCGACCCCGTGACCGCCCTCAGTTTTATGGCCTTCATGCTTCTCTATGTTCCCTGCGTGGCCACCCTGGCAACGATGAGACGGGAATCCGGGTCATGGAAGTGGCCTCTCTTTTCAGCCTTCCTGACCATATCACTGGCATGGACAGCGGCGTTCCTGATACGTCATATCGGCCGCCTGGTGGGGTGAAGGCAATGATTCAGACGGCGCTGGTCATACTGATCGTATCCATGAGCGCAGCCGCAGCAGCGGTAAAACTATACCGGTTTTTCTATCCATCGCACAGAACGAACACCTGTTCACCTGACGCGTGCGACGCCTGTCCTTACCGGAAGGGCATGAACTGCGCCGGAAAAATCAAAAAAAATTAAAAAAATCAATATTTTCACTTGACTGAAAGAGAGTGTTTCTATACATAGTAACTATGTTTCTATAAATAGAAACATAGCGGCAACAGAGAGAAAGGATCAATGAGCAGGATAACAGCTACATACAAAACCATATGGTGGTGGCGCCCGGGAACCTTCCGATAGGCAGGCGGCATGTCATATGTGGTTATTATGAAAAAGTGCGGCAGCCTGCCGCACTTTTTTTTATTTTTTCATATTATATGGTGAAACAATGCTATATCCGACATTAGAACAGTTTAGAACCCTCGCCGGTCAGCACCGGCGCGTTGTCGTGTACCGCGAGGTTGCCGGTGATATGATAACACCCATCGGCCTCCTTTTCAATTTTTCAGACGCCGATCACCTGTTTCTCCTGGAAAGCGCAAACCTCGATAAAAGCTTTTCCCGGTATACCTTCTTCGGCATCCGGCCGCGGCGGATCCTGACCTTCCAGGACGGGACACTCACCGTTGAGTCTCACGAATCGGGGATCGAGCGGCTGGAGACAAACCCGATTGAATACCTGGTGCGGGAGCTTGAAAACGAGAACTCCACCAAGAATGCCGGCATGGGCAACTTCTGCGGCGGGTACGTGGGGTACATGGGATATGATATGGTCAATTACATGGACATTCTCCGGGCGCGGGTGCGCGAAGACGCCGACAACCCCGCCATGGTCTTTTTCCAGGTTGACGAGTTTTACGTTTTCGACAACCACATGGGCAAGCTCTACGCCGCCTATTCGGCCCTCATAACCCCCGGTGCCGAACCGGGCGGGATATACGCCGCGGCCGACCGCCGCACGCTGGAAATGGCTGCCGAGATCCTCCACAGCCATAAAAAGTTCTTTATACCCGGCGATGAGCCGGAACAGACCCAGGAATTCGACCGTGATTCATACACGGAAGCGGTACGGCGCCTCAAAGATGACATTATAAGCGGGGAATGCATCCAGACGGTGCTCTCGAACAAGTACGAAATCGCCTGTGCCATAAACCCCATCAACCTGTACCGCCTTTTAAGGAACATAAACCCGTCTCCCTACATGTTCTACATCAAGTCCGGGAGCGAGGTCCTCTGCGGAACCTCGCCGGAGGTGCACCTGAAGATCCAGGACCGGACGGCCACCCTGAAACCGATAGCCGGCACATACCGCATCGACGGCGGTTCCATCGATGAGATATCGGCGAAACTGCTCGCCGATGAAAAGGAGCGCGCCGAGCACCTCATGCTCCTGGACCTGGCGCGCAACGACCTCTACACCGGCTGCGATTCGGACAGCGTCAGGGTGGTCAGCTCCTTCGAGCCGGAGGTATACTCGCACCTGATCCATATCGTGTCGGAGGTGCAGGGAAGGATGCGGGACGACATGTCGCCCCTGCGGCTCTTCTGCAACAGCTTCCCCGCCGGCACCGTGACCGGGGCGCCCAAGGTTCGGGCCATGGAGCTCATCGACCGGTATGAGAAGTCCCCCCGCGGCTTTTATGCCGGGTGCGCCGGATACTTCTCGTACAGCCAGGACATCGACACCTGCATTATAATACGGAGCGCCTATGTCAAGCGCGACCGCGTCATCCTCCGGGCCGGCGCCGGCATCGTGTACGACAGCGACCCCGACAGGGAATACCTCGAGGTCGGCAACAAGCTGGGCGCCCTGTTCCAGGCCATAAAAAAAATCAACACGCTGGAGAAACGAAATGTATTTAATGATCGATAATTACGACTCCTTTACCTACAACCTCCAGGCCCTCTTCAGGGAATGCGGCGCCGATATCGACATAGTGAAGAACGACCGGTATGTTCCGGCGGACCGGTATGACGGCATTATCATTTCCCCGGGCCCCTCGTCGCCGAAAAACTCGGGGACGACGCTCCGCTATCTCGGCGAATACCTGGGCAGAAAGCCGGTCTTCGGGGTGTGCCTCGGCATGCAGGCCATAGCCTATTCCCTGGGATACCCCGTCGTCCGGGCCGCCACCGTGAAGCACGGCAAGCTCGACGAGATTACCGTAACGGGAAAATCGGTCCTCTTCGGCAACATGCCCGGGCACTTTTCCGCGGTGCGTTATCATTCACTGGCGGTGGACATGGACGAAGCCCGCGTTACGTCCCGGTCAAAAAACGACGGCACCGTGATGTCCATCGAGGATATCGGGCAGAAATTTTTCGGCGTGCAGTTCCACCCCGAATCGATCCTGAGCCAATTCGGGGGGCAGATTGTCAGCAATTTCCTCGATTTCGCAGCGTCCGGCGCCGCATCCGAAATCGAACAGTGCAGGGTGAGGGCATAACATGGAAAAACTGGTAAAAAAAGTCAATTCAGGCGAGCGCCTCAGTTTCGAGGACGCCCGCACTCTTTTCGAAGGAATGGTCCAGGGCATGCTTACCGAATCCCAGATCGCGTCGGCCCTGATCGCGATGAAATTCCGCCGCGAGACCGTTGACGAGGTGGCGGCCCTTGCCGCGACCCTCGACTGTCACAAGCGCAAGTTCGAGACCGTCTCCTCCGGCACCATCGACACCTGCGGGACCGGCGGCGACGGGAAGTCCACAGTCAACATATCCACGGCGGTGAGCATCATCCTGTCCTCTCTGGGCTGCGGGGTGGTCAAGCACGGCAACACGGCGCAGAGCGGGGTCGTCGGATCCGCCGACATCCTGTCCGACCTGGGAATGGACCTTGACTACGGGGGGACGTCCCCCGAGGAATTCTTCAGCCGCCACAATTACGTCTTCATGCTGGCCCCCCGCTACCATCCGGCCCTGAAAGGCATCGGGAAAGTGCGGCGCGAGCTGAAGGTGCCCACCATCTTCAATTTCGTGGGCCCCCTTGTCAACCCCGCCGACCCGGCATACCAGGTCATCGGCATCAGCAGGCGGGACCGCCTTGATTTCATTGCCCAGGTAATACGGAAAATCGGCAGGAGCAATATAACCGTGTATTCGTCCCGCGACGGGTACGACGAGGTATCTTCCCGGGACACCACCGAATGCATCCATATCGGCGAGGGGAACGACCGCCGCTTCTCCATCGATCCATCCGATTTTTTTGAGCCCTTCCCCATGCCGGTGGTCAGGGACCGCAGCGAAGCGAAGCAGCTCTTCCTGGAGGGCCTTTCCGGCGCCAACGAACGGATGTCGGACATCTTCTCCCTTAACGCGGCACTGGCCCTGCGCACCATGAACAGCCACGGCATGCGTGACGGGTTCCAGCTGGTGAAACGGCACATCGCGGCAGGAGGCGCCATGCAGAAGCTCAACGACCTGGTCGGCAGCGGCTCTATTCTTAAACAGGCTATGCAGGGATAATACCATGTATCTTAATGAAATAATCGAACACAAGCGGAACGAGATAAGGAACCTGGTGCCGGCCGAACTGAAACGCCAGAGGCCGGTGGCGGACCCCCTGCCGCATCTCAGGGACAAGCCCTTTATCACCGAAATAAAAAAAGCCTCCCCGTCGCGGGGAGCCATAAACCGCGATGTGGACATACGGCACCAGGCTGAATCATATGAGCGGGGCGGGGCCGGGGCCGTGAGCATACTCACCGACAGCCGCTATTTCCAGGGAAACTACGAATACCTGACCGAGGCTTCAAAGGCGGTGACAATTCCACTCCTGTGCAAGGACTTCATCATGAGTGAGGTTCAGATAGACAACGCCTTTGCCCACGGGGCTGATTTCATCCTCCTCATCGCGTCGATATTGAATATCAGGGAGCTCTATTTCCTCACCCAGCGGGCGCGCCGCTATTCCCTGAAAGTCCTTTACGAGATCCATGACAGGGAAGAATTCAAGAAGATCAAGGCCCTTGACCCGGAGATGGTGGGAGTGAATTCCCGAGACCTCACAACCTTCAAAATAAACAAGGAAAAAGCCGCTGACACCATCGCGTCTCTCAAGGGCGATTTCATGACCATAGCCGAAAGCGGCATCGAGACCGTTGAGGACGTACGGACCTTCAGAAAGGCCGGCGCCGACGCCTTTCTGATCGGGACGACCCTCATGACAGCCGACGATCCGGCGAAAAAGCTGAAAGAATTGTACGGCGCCCTGGTGGAGCCATGTTTGTAAAAATCTGCGGCATAACGTCAATTGAACAGGTTGACTGGGCGGTCGATCTCGGGTATTCGGCCATCGGGGTCGTGCTTCACCGCCGGAGCGTCCGGTACCTGCCGGCGGATTACGCGATAAAACTGGCGAACCACGCCCGCGGACGGATCTCCACCGTGGCGGTCGGCGTAACCTTTGACGAGGTTGCCGAATGCTATCCCGACTTCGATTATGCCCAGGTGTACGAACCATGCGGGAATGACCGGATAATTGCAGCGGGCGACCGGAAAGAGCGGTCCCGCGACGGAGCCATGTTCCTGTACGATACAAGCCGCGGCAGCGGTGAGGCGAAGGAACTCCCTTCCTGGCTCCATGATGTGCGGGAGCGGCTCATCATTTCCGGCGGCCTTGACGCCGCTACCGTGGCCGGGGTCATCCGCGAGTACCGCCCCTTCGGGGTGGACGTATCAAGCGGCGTCGAAGCCGTGCGGGGGACCAAGGATTACAGGCTTATGAAACAATTCATTACCGAGGTACGCAATGCTGTCAGATAAAGGATTTTACGGGCCCTATGGAGGCCAGTTCGTTCCGGAACTGCTGATACCGGCCCTTGACCAGCTGGAGCAGGCATACCGTGAATTCGCCGGCAGCGACGCGTTAATGAGGGAATTCAACCGCTACCTGGAGGAATACGCGGGCAGACCCACGCCCATATACCATGCCAGGAACATCTCTGAAAAATACGGTTTCACCCTGTATCTCAAACGGGAGGACCTGCTCCATACCGGGGCCCACAAGATCAATAATACCATAGGGCAGGCCCTTCTGACCAGGCACATGGGAAAGAAACGCATCATCGCCGAGACCGGGGCCGGCCAGCATGGCGTCGCCACGGCCACTGCCGCCGCCCTCTTCGGCCTCACGTGCCGCATCTACATGGGCAGCCTGGATGTGGAACGGCAGATGCCCAACGTGAAAAAAATGAAGCTCCTGGGGGCGGAGGTGGTTCCGGTCGACGAAGGACTCCGCACCCTTAAAGACGCCATCAGCGCATCCCTCAAGGACTGGGTCACCAACGTAACCGACACCCATTATCTCCTGGGCACGGTCGCGGGGCCCCACCCGTTCCCGGAAATGGTTGCCTTCTTCCACGCCGTGACCGGCAGGGAGGCCCTTGAGTACTTCCATGGCCGGGGGTTCCTTCCCGACTGCGTCATTGCCTGCGTCGGCGGCGGAAGCAACGCCATGGGGATATACCAGGGCTTTCTCGACCTTCCGGAAGTGGCGCTGATCGGTGTTGAAGCCGGCGGCAGGTCCCTCGCCCCCGGCGACAACGCGGCCACCCTCACCCTGGGGACCAGGGGCATATTCCAGGGCGCGCTTTCCTATCTGCTCCAGGATAAAAACTTCCAGGTGCAGGATGTTCATTCCGTTTCTGCGGGCCTCGATTACGCCGGCATCGGCCCCCAGCATTCCTTTCTAAAAGATTCCGGCAGGGTGCGGTATGAAAGCGTAAACGACAAAGATGCCCTTCGGGCCTTCCACGAGCTGACCAGGATTGAAGGCATCATTCCCGCCCTGGAATCGTCCCACGCCCTGGCATGGGCCCTTACCCGCGCCGACGAACTGAGGGGAAAGCGGGTCCTGGTCAACCTCTCCGGGAGGGGCGACAAGGACCTGGGCATTATCGAGCAGCAGAAGAGGGAGGAACTATGAGAGGAATATATCTGGCCGGCGGCTATCCCGAAACCGGCACATTCAGGAAATGCTTCGGCGCGGTGGTGAACAACGGCTTTGATTTCGTTGAAATCGGCATTCCCTTCAACGACCCGACGGCTGACGGCCCTGTCATAGCCCGGGCCATCCACGCCTCCCTGGAAAGCGGCATGACGCCCGCGAAAGTCATGGACGAGATACTCTCCCTGGGGGGCGCTTCGATAAAAAAATACGTCATGACCTATGCCAACATCATCTACTCGTACGGCATGAAGGAGTTCTCGGAGCGCATGGCGGGCTGCCTCGACGGTGTGATCATCCCGGACCTTCCCAACCGGATGACGCCGCTCTTCTACGACAGCGGCTTCGATATCCCCATCGTCCCCTTCGCCACCCTCGAATCGCGTGAATCGGATATCGAGATCATGAACAGGTCCGAAAGCGGGATCATCTATTTCATCGGGGTGAGGGGAATCACCGGATCGAAGTCAGACTTCACGTCGCCGGAACTTCTGGAAAAGATCCGCATGATCAGGGAGCATACCGACAAGAAGGTCATCATCGGATTCGGCATTAAAACAGATGATGACGCCAGGCAGGCCCTGACCATCGGCGACGGATATGTTGTGGGAACCGAGGCGGTGCTTCGCCAGAAGGACCCGGCGGCGCTGAACGACTATCTCGCTTCGCTGGGGTAACGGGCGCCGGGGCTACTCGATCTTGAATTTCTTCAATGTCTCGTTCAGGGACAGCGCCATCTGCTGCAGCTGATCCGACAGGTCTGAGAGCTTGCCCGACTTTTCGGCGAAATCCTGGACCCCGGTATTGACCCTGGTTATGATGTCCGAGACATGAAATGCGTTCTGGATCTGCTCGTTGGTCGACTCTGAAAGGTTCCTCGAAAAATCGCTGATGTTCCGTATATCGTTCTTCAGGCCCAGGATATCGTTGATCCGCTGCTGGATCGTCTCAACGAAACCGCTGACGACGGAGCCGGTGTCGGAGATGCTTTTCATTATCCCGCCGAAGGAGTTTTTCATGTCAAGGACCATCTCCTTACCCTTTTTCACCTCGCTGTCCCCTTCGTTGATCAGGGTCGTAATCTCGTTGACGCTGGAACCGGTCCGGTCGGCGAGCTTGGAGATCTCCTGGGCGACCACGGCGAATCCCTTCCCGTGCTCGCCGGCCCGGGCCGCCTCAATGGATGCGTTCAGCGAAAGGAGGTTGACCTGGTCAGCTATTTCCGATATGATCTGAATAACATCAAGGATACGCCCGTAAAACGTTTCTATGTTCTGCATGCCGGAAAAGGTGTTTTCCACCAGGGATTCGCCGCGGTTGGCGCTCACCTCCATGGTTTTCATCGAACTGATGACATCGCCGGTGCTTTTCGAAACCGCCATCATAGATTCGCTCAACGAATTGATGGCGTTCTCGAAGTTCTGGATGAGCTCCTTCTGGTCCCCGGAGCGTTCCGCTATAGATGAAAATGAAGCTGAAAAACCCTGGATGAGCTCCGTGCTTTCCCTGAGGGTTTCCGCATGCTCGATGGAAGCGCCGCGGATATAGGCTCCCATCTCGTCAATTGACCGGGACAGGTCCAATAGCATGGCGGAGAGTTCCCCCGATTTACCCACGACTTCCCGGATAGTTTCAAGGAACGCCGTGAAGGCCCGGGTGAATTCCTCGAGGATGTCCCTGGTCTTCACCATGGTTATCTCCTGGGTGAGGTCGCCCTTGGAGGCCCTGGTGATGGATGGTATTACCAGGTCCATGGCGCGGGAAAGAGCGGTTAACCTTCTGTTTGCCACGAACCAGATCATCAGTGTTAATAAAATTAATCCATTGGTAATCAGGAATATGATGAAATAGAACTTCCCATAAATAACCTTATCATACAGTGATATTACGAGTGTATCCCCGGAGGCGGTTTTTTTTGAGAAAAATACCGAAGATTTTCCCCTATGCACCCCTTCAAACCGGGATGCGTCATGACGTTGAAGGTTTTTTATATTACCGATGGTGCTTTCGTAAAGGTATTCCGCCTGGTGGCCCTTCTCAACAATATCCAGAAATTTTTTCCCTGTATCACGGTTCGACGGAGAATATACCAGCACACCATCCCGGTCAACCAGGAACACCTCCCCTTTAATTCCCCGCAATAAATCATCCCATGGAACCGATGACGGGTCATCCATCTTGTCCACAGCTCCGCATATCGTTGAAATGCGATATTGCATCGTTTCATCTATCTGGTCCTTGACAAAACTGCTGAAGGAGAAATAAACCACTACCAACGTAACAACCGTTACAATCACGACGACAGGCAAAATAAGGGAAACGATTTTACTTTTAAGGGACTGCACAGATATGGGTATGCCAAACCTTCCCATCGGATAGGTCCTGCGATACCATACCATCATCGAGTAGTATCCGAAGTACAAATTAATAAAAAAACAGATGAAGAGAACATAAAAATGGTAGTAGAAATTATCATATCCGAAAAGTAGATAGGCAATTAAAACAAAAGGGATAAAAATAATGATAATAAACACCCAGTTGAGATAAAAAGTTAAAATCGGTGTTATCCTAAATTTTTTTTTCAGGATTTCATACCGCACGGGGTCTTTAATATGATACACATTATCCACAATCCAGCGCTGGGCTAAAATCAGATACGTGCCGAACAGCAGCATAAAGGCCAGTGGGATAATGATCAACAACGATATCAGAAGTCGAATATCCGACAGCACAGGATAGGCGATGCAGAATACGATGCTCGAGATAATAGCATTGGAAATTATTACCATACCGCCGAATTTAATAAACGGTATTAATTGCTTATCAATTTTCATTGGTTACCTTCTGCTCATGTTATCGACTCTGAGAACACAATCATCAAAATGGCCGCCGGAATGAGTTGTTACCCTGCGCTAGTTGCACCGTTCGAAGGTGATATCCCCTTTTGACGTCCCCCCGCCGGGAAACACGCAATCAATGGTTACCTTCCCGTTTATCATGACAATATTATTGACCATGATGCCGGTCTTGTTCACGGTCACATCATAGCGCGAACAGAATTTCGGATCAATAATAACCTCTTTGCATTTTTCGTAGTCCGGCGGTTCGCATGATCCCGGGACTTCGACCTTGATCATCTTTCCCTTGACCGGATCAATGATGGCCACCAGGGCCCCGTCCTGCGGGCCTTCCCCCAGAAGAACCGACCCGAAAAAACTCATGTGCTGGCCTGACCGGCATTGTTTCGGGACAAAGGTGAAGTTACCCAGGGGCTCCCCTTTTGCGGTAAATGTCCCTGTCACCCTAGAGCATCCCTTGTTCATGAATAAAAACCCCCCGACCATGGCCAAGTTTATTCCGAGGGCTACAAACAGCACTTTTTTTATGTTCCTTTTGGGAGCTGACCCGCCTGTCGCGGCCTGTATATCTATCAGGCGTGTGCCGCATTTGCTGCAGTACAGGGCCTCATCATCATCGATCTGCTTACGGCAGTTGTGGCATTGTCTCATATGAATTCCCCCGGGTTATAGCGCTTTGACATATAGAGTTAACCGGCAACGATAAACAGCCTATCAGGCAGAATAAAAGAAATCAAGATATATTTACAGTGCTGCATTCTTTCCATTCCTGATTTTTCCATACAGGAAATCCTTGACACCGCCGGTAAAAGGCTCATACCTGTAACCAGGCAGAGACCGTTTATGAACTCCTACAAAGATATCGCGTCTGAATTATCAAGGCTACTCGGCGCTGAAAACGTCATTATCGACCGTGAAATCCTTGCAAGCTATTCCCGGGACGAAACATCGGACCTTTCGGCAATGCCGGACATCCTGGTCAGGGCGGGCTCGGTGGAAGATGTAAGTTCGACCCTGAGGCTATGCAACGAGATGGGAGTGCCGGTGATACCCCGCGGGGCCGGCACCGGCGTTACGGGCGGCGCCGTGCCGGTACGGGGCGGCGTGATCCTCTCCCTTGAAAAAATGAACCGCGTCATAGAAATCGACCGTGAGAACATGGTGGCCGTGGTGGAGCCGGGGGCGATCACCGGGACCATCCAGGACGCCGCCCTCGCGGAGGGCCTCCTGTATCCGCCGGATCCGGCAAGCCTGGAATCCTGCTCCATCGGCGGGAACGTGGCCGAGAATGCCGGCGGCCCCCGGGCCGTCAAGTACGGCGTCACCAAGGACTATATCCTGGGAATGGAGTTCGTTCTTGCCGACGGCAGCGTGATAACCACCGGCGGCAAAATCGTGAAAAATGTCACCGGCTATAACCTGGCCGGCATTTTGATCGGTTCCGAAGGGACCCTGGCGGTCATCACGAAGATTGTTCTGAAATTGATACCGGCGCCGCGCCACACGATCGACATGCTCATACCCTTCCCGTCGCTCAAGGAGGCTGCGGAAGCCGTCCACGCTATTCTGGTCAACCGGATCGTTCCGTGCGCCATCGAATTCATGGAGCACGATGCCATTATCCTGGTCGCCAGATATCTCAACCGGGACATGCACTTCCCCGACGCCGGCGCACACCTTCTCATCCAGATCAACGGCAATTCCGAGCAGGCCCTCCTTGATGACGTGGAAACGATAGGGACGGCCGTTAACGTCGACCAGGAAACAATCATTATGGCCCAGTCGCCACTCCAGCGGGAACGGCTCTGGAAGGCCCGCCGTTCCATACGCGAGGCAATCCACGCGGAAAGCCCGGTCTTCCTGGCCGAGGACTGCGTGGTCCCGCGCTCAAAAATTCCGGAATTCCTGGCTGGGCTTAAATCATATTTCATGGCCAAATCGCTGCGCTCGGTCATGTTCGGCCATGCCGGCGACGGCAACGTGCACATCGACGTGCTGAAGGGGGACCTCGACTATGACCAGTGGAAGCAGATGCTGCCGGGTCTGAAGCGCGAAATCTACCGGCGGGCCATCGGGCTGGGCGGCACCATAACGGGCGAACATGGCGTGGGATATATCCGCAGGGACTACCTGGGCCTCGCACTTTCACCGGAGGAGATCGAACTACTCAAACGCATAAAAAAAGCCTTTGATCCGAAGGGGATCCTCAATCCGGATAAAATATTTACCTGACGGGGCGCCCAACGGCACAGAGCGTGTTTATTGCCATATCATTACATCATCGATGCAGGAGTGTTGAGACATGAAACAAAACAGGTCAGCATCATTACCTTCCATTCTCGTCCCGGGGATCATCCTTGCTTCTATCGTTATACTGTTCCAGGCCGGCTTCTCCGCCCAACAGGTACAACAGTCGAAGAAGAAAACACCCTACGAGGTGACGAAAGCGATGGACTGGAAGCTCACGGCAGAGCGAAGGGCCGCCATTGAGGAGGGGCTCCCCGAAACAAAGGGTTTCATCGACGGCACTGAAATCATGGAGGAGATCAAGAGCAAGAACATCCGGAACAGGGAGGAACGGGTAAAGCTCTTCAAGAAAAAAGCCATGGGGAAGTATATCTTCTTTGCCGCGCAGGTAAACCCGAATCCCTTCAACAATAACGCAAGCCTCAACCTCATCTTTGGCGAAGGGGGACTCATGCCCGATTTCATGATGGTCCAGCTTCGGGCGCCTAAAAATTTCGACAGGGCACAATACATGGCCAGATACGGGGGCACCGGCTACATATCTGCCTTCGTGGGAAAGGTCATTGAAGCGCCGGACCTCACCCTCGAACCGGTGTATGACGTGTTCCTGCCGGGATACTGGAAATAAACCTGCCGAGGGGGAGCGCCCGCATGCACCGCGCCGCGCGGTTGATGCGGGCATGATGATTACAGGCTTCCGATTGTAGTAACGATTTTCGGTGCGCCGTTTTTCGGCTTTATTATCGGAATGGGAGCGGGAAGCCCGGCGACTCCGTCTTTCTTTGCGATCCAGATCTTGTACCGCGCACCCTGTATCAGGGTGGGACCGTACCCGTCGTAATCGTCCTCGACAAAAACGACCCTGGTTATGACCGCCGGCACCTTGTAAAATTTCACATTTTCATAATCTTTTTTCAGACTGAAGGGCAGGACGTCCCGGGAGATGGAACCTGACTGGGACAGCATGTGCCCCCCGGATATTTTCGCCACTTCCGCGGCACAGGCCTCAAGGGACGGGCTTGTGGACAATATTTTCAGATATTTGTTTAAAACTTCAATGACGTCCCCGGGAACCTTTTCCTTGGGGATATCTGTCTGTTTTGCATTCATCGATCCGGCCCAGAGCAGCATCAGCGCCGCCAGGGACACAGCCGCAGCTTTTTTGATTTTCATAGTACCTCCCTTTGTTCCGTTTCTGTATATGGTAATCAAAACACCCGGATTGGCAACGATTTTTTTTAAGTTGCCCCGCGTCCAGACAGACCATTTATACCAGGGACCATTCCCCCGGTTCCGCTTTTTTTCTTGCGATAAAAAGCCCCTTCCCGTTATATCGTAACCGGTGTACACCAGATCCGGGATGCCGTCCCAGCAAAACCCGGGACATCAAACAAAGCGAGGGTACTCATGGACAAGGCAACAATCGGCGTTATCGGCGGCTCGGGACTGTATGAAATTGACGGAGCCAAAACGATAGAAGAAATATCCGTTAAAACACCCTGGGGAAAACCTTCTCATACTATCGTGATTTCCGAGATTGAAGGCCACCGCGCCGCTTTTCTGCCCCGCCACGGGAAAGGGCATGCCCATCTGGCCCATGAAGTGAATTTCCGCGCCAATATCGCGGCATTGAAAATGATCGGGGTGCGCGAGATCATAGCCTTTTCGGCCGTGGGAAGCCTCAAGGAGGAGATCAGGCCCCTGGATTTCGTACTCCCCGACCAGGTTATCGACCGTACGAAGTCCCGGCCAAGCTCGTTTTTCGGAAACGGTGTGGCCGCGCATATTTCCTTCGGCCACCCCTTTTGCGAGAGGCTGCGGGGCATTATCGAGAAGGCCGCCGGCGAGATGGACCTGACAATGCACACCGGCGAGACCCTGATCTGCATGGAAGGACCCGCTTTTTCCACCAAGGCCGAGAGCAATCTCTACCGCTCCTGGGGCGCCGGCATAATCAACATGAGCACCCTGCCCGAGGCGAAACTGGCCCGCGAGGCGGAAATCTGCTACGCCGTCATCTGCATGAGCACCGATTACGACTGCTGGCATGAAACAGAGGAGCACGTCACCATCGACATGGTCATCCGCAACCTCACGACCAATGCCGGGAACGCGAAAAAACTGCTGAAGCTCATACTGGAGCGGACCGGCAAGGAGCGCGGATGCGGCTGCGCCGAGGCCTCAAAATACGCGATAATCACGTCGCAGGACAAGCGCGACAGGGCCCAGTCGAAAAAGCTGAAGGCGATACTTCCTGATTATTTCTGACCGTCAGAGGTGCTCGTACACGTATTTTTTCAGAACACTCTGCGAGCTGGGCGACATTTCGTCGAATTTGACCGTGTAGTACATGGTGCCGCCCTCCTCCACGGTTTTCGTCGCTATGATCCTGACGAAGATGCGAAAGTTGAAATCCATCGCCTGGAAATCGAGTATATACCGGTAATTAAAGTCAAGCTTCTGCGTAAGCCTCAAAACAGCCTCGTAGTCATTCAGCTTGTAAATCGTGCAGGGCAGCTTTTCTTCCCCCGACTCATCAATGATCATGCCTTCATCCTCGGAAAGTTTCGTTTTATCCTCTTCTTTTTCCATGATATTCTCTATTTCCAGGAGCTCCTTCTCATTCGGTATCTTCTTTTCCTGGGAGATCAGCGCCGGAAGTATCACATCAATATAGGGATGCCGCGATTCCTCGCGCTTCACGACTTCCTCCGGCAGTCCAACCTTGAGAGCTGTCCCTTCCCGGCCGTGTACGGGAGAGGTGAAATCATACTCGGCATCGCCGACCCGGAAGACATGAAAGGTGACCGGCCGTTTCTCCGGAACGGCAGCGAGGTCCCCGGGATTACCGAAGATTCTTATCTGCATGGTCGCCGCATCGCGCGATATGATTTTTCCCAGAAAAACCTTGCCGGCGACCGGAGTAAAATAGATCAGCTGTTCCTCGTCCACGTCCTGGATGCCCTTGAGCGGCTTCTTGGCCTTCATGTGGAAATAGAGTTTATCGTAAATGGTGGTAAGGTCCCTGCATATCAATAACTGCGAGTCCTCCGATTCGCCGGTTCCCCGGGTGTGGGTGAGGAACCTGCCGACGGCCCTTTCGAACATTTCGGGGTTTTCAATGAACTGCATTGGCCGGGGGAAACCGAGCATTTCGATGAGATTGTTGACGATCCTTATCTGGAAGTTGGAGAGGCCGAGGCGCTTGAGCCTGAACAGGAAAAGCTGTTCTTCATGAACTTTTCTGTTTTTAAGAGTCTGGATGATTTTCAGCAGGATGAAAAGGCTGACGGGGATCATGAGGATCGTGAAAACGATTATCAAGTCACCCGTGGAGGCCTTCCGCCATGTGATGCCGAGCACTGTTATGATGTCCACACAATCACCCCCCTACCTGGCAGGACAAGCCTGCCGTGATCTAAAATCCGCCGGACATACCGAGAAACAGATCAACCGCCAATGTGCGGGTGAGGCCGTCAATGGACACGGGCCCTATGTATTCCAGATTGGAAGTGGTTACCGTACGCTGATGCGTGTAGACCAGCCGGGAGCCTGCCATGATGAGCAGGGAATCGACCGCCTTTATGTCAAGGCCTATGGTGCCGCCGTAGGTGTCGGTGTTGATTGACTCATACCTGTTTCTTGATCTTCCCCGTTCACGGGTGGTGCTCACTCGGCCTCCCAGGCTTACCGTGACGGGACCAGCGGGAAGTATCTCAAAACCGGCGCGGACGGCATAGAGTCCGCCCTTGCGGATTGTCATGTTATTCGAAACGCCGAAGAAACCCGTGGTCTCGTCATACCGCACCGCTTTGTAGTTGTAATGGACCGGCACTTCATATTCCCCTTCAAGGGCGACGGCAATGAAAGGAGCGAGCTTATGATACCCCCCCGCCAGGACGCTGAAGCCACGGTCATAGGCGAGATAGAAGGGCTCCGACACGGCGCTGGAAAAAAGTATGGTTTTGGCGAAATCGCCATGGCCGAAATTGATTTTTGTCCTCTCCCAGTTGAACCTTCCGGAGCGCACCATCAGTCCCGCCTGTGAAGTCTCGGTCCTGTATGAATAGCCCAGGGACATTTCTGCCGCGACATCCTCCATGGTTTTTGTCGCCCAGTGATAACCGTTGATAGCGGCGTTTACCATGTATGTGATTGTCGACCGTTCCCGGGTCCGCGAGTAACCCAGAGTCCACTGGAGCCCCAGTGAATGGTTCCCCGAAACCACAATGCCGTATGAAATAACCAGCCTGGGTGAAACGGCAAGGGATTTGCCGCTGAAATCCATATTTTCATAGTTCATCGTTCCGTCGTAATTGATCCCGAAAAATTTTCGCTGGTGCCTTCTATACATGGCCTGGTACGGATTATCCGTATCAATGGCGAGTCCAACGGTGCCCCGGGGCGTCTTGCCGCTGTAAGCAAGATAGAGGCACCCTGCAAGGCGCTTTGTCTCATGGATGTCGGGAACAGAAATCGTGGATCCCAGCGTGGCGCTATAGGAATAGCGCCTGTTCGTGTAGGGAGGGGCAACAAACATGAACCCCAAGGCATTGCCCGTTACCTGTGCCGTCAAAAGCGAAGGATTTCTGAGAACATCGAAGGAAGCGTCAGAAGCAACGGTCTGGAACTGGCCCATGGTGAAAGCGGCACCATGGGCATATTCACCGGCGACACTGCCGATCGCCATGCTTAACAGAAAAAAAAATATGACCCTTATCTTCATTGGCATGCCATGTATACCGCCGGTACGTGGGTACGATAAATAAATTATTTCACGAAGTCAAATAAAAATTTATTGATGTAATTCGGTTCCTGCGACAACCTAACGGGCGATGATAATTGATTTCCACACCCACCTGTTCAGCACCGATATCTGCAGGGACCGGACCCCCGCTCTCGCGGATGACCATTTCCGCTCCATCTACGCAGATGAAAAATCAAAACTGGCCGACCATCACGATCTCCTGGCCGCCATGAAGGATTCCTGCGTCGACTGCGCCGTTGCCATGGGCTTTCCCTGGAACCATGAGGGGCTCTGCGCGGCCCAGAACGACTATCTGAGGAGCGTCATCGAGCTCTCCGGCGGCACGATCATTCCCTTCGGATCAGTGCCGCGTAATTCATCCAGGCCCGTAGAAGAATGGGTACGAGAGATCAGCGACATGGGGCTGCGGGGAGTGGGGGAAGTCGGTTTTTACAACCAGGGATTGAATGAAGAAAGCCTGGAGCATCTGGAGAAACTTCTCGCAGCGGCAAAGAAACACTTGCTCCCCCTCTGCCTCCATGTCAACGAGCCGGTGGGGCACCGGTACCGGGGAAAATACGACCCTAACCTGCGGGATCTCTACCATATTCTTGCAAGAAACCAGGAAGTGCCCATTATCCTTTCCCACTGGGGGGGCGGCCTGATCTTTTACGAGCTCATGCCGGAAGTATCGAAGACCCTTTCTCACTGTTTCTATGACACGGCCGCTTCGCCGTTCATCTATTCTGACGCGATATACCGCATCGCTCCTCTCATGGTCAGCCCCGGGAAAATCCTTTTCGGCAGCGACTATCCGCTGATCAACTTCCGGAGATATTTTGACGCGATTAACAGGGAATGCGGCAATGAAGAATGGAAGGCGGACGTCCTTGGAAAGAACGCCGCCCGGCTTCTGAAGATTATCTGACGCCCATTCGGGCGGAACAGCACGGACTGTGCGCTATTGTTTCTTTTCTTTCTCGTCCTGAAGCCTCATTTCCCCGAGCTTTTCCTTAAGCTTCGTGTCCTTTTCCACCTTGTCGAACATGTCCTTGTACTGCTGGTAGGTATAACCGTACTTTTTGGCCACTTCCTCCACTTTCACCTTGTCAAGCTCGGGATCGGGCAGGTTTATCTCAAGCTCTATCTTGGCATAGTCTTCCAGGGTCATCTCCTTCTTCATTTTGCATGATACCGCGAGGACCGAAGCCAGCATGATGATAATCATTATTTTGAAAAACCGCATATAACCTCCTCGATGAATTGAAATGATATCCCGTGCGGGATTTTTCCGGTGCCGCACACATGAGACAGTAATTATGGGTATTCTTCGTATTATGTCAAGGATAAATCCGCATAACGGCCGGCCCCGCGGATCCCGTCATTTGTTCGAGTAGACGACGTTGCCGTTGCAGATGGTGTACTCCACCGAACCGGAAAGCTCCTTCCCCATGAAGGGCGAGTTCTTGCATTTGGACAGCATGAAGGACTCGTCGATCCTGACTTTTTTTTCCGGATCGATTATGGTCACGTCGGCGATGCTGCCGATCTTCAACTCGCCGCGTTCTATTTTAAGCACACGGGCCGGATTGATGGTCACTTTCTCGAAGGCCTCGAAATACGAGAAGCCGTTCTCCTTCACCAGCACCGTGATGATCAGCGGCACCGTCGTTTCCAGGCCGACTATGCCGAAGGGAGCGTATTCGAGCTCCTGCATTTTCTCATTGGGTGAATGGGGCGCATGGTCGGAGGCAATGACGTCAATGATCCCCCTCTTGAGCCCCTCGATGATCGCCTTCCGGTCGTTCTCCGTCCTGAGGGGCGGCTTCATCTTCGCCATGGACAGGTATTCCGCGACGGCGTCATCGGTCAGGGAAAAGTAGTGGGGAGCGGTTTCGCAGGTGACCCTGATGCCGTCGCTTTTGGCGCGCCGTATTATTTCAACCGAACCGCCCGATGAAACGTGGGCGACATGGAGCCGGCCCCCGGCAAGGCGGGTCAGTATCACGTCCCGGGCAATCATGACCTCCTCCGCCTCCCGGGGGATGCCCTTGAGACCCAGGAGCATCGAGTTTTTCCCCTCGTTCATGATGCCGTCATCGGTCAGCTCGAGGTCCTCCGAATGGGTTATGATGGGGACGTCGAACATGCGCGAATACTCAAGGGCCCGGCGCATCAGGATGGAGCTCATGACCGGCAGCCCGTCATCGGTGAATCCGACCGCGCCGGCGCCGATCAGCTCGCCCATTTCGGAAATCTCTTCGCCCTTCATTCCCTTCGTAATGGTGGCTGCCGGGAACACGTTGATCGGCCCTTTTTCGGCTTCCAGCTTTATGAACCGCACCAGGGCCTGGTTGTCAATGACCGGATCGGTGTTGGGCATGGTGCATACCGACGTAAACCCGCCCTTGGCCGCCACCTTCGAGCCGCTGTATATGGTTTCGACGTCTTCCCGGCCCGGTTCGCGGAAGTGCACATGCATATCGATGAGGCCCGGCAGGACCAGGCACCCGCCGGCGTCAATGACGCCGTAGCCGTCCCGCACCGATATGCCGCGGGAAATGTCCGCTATTGAATCATCCTCAATGAGGATGTCCAGCGTATCATCGGTCCTGGACGCCGGGTCTATGACCCGGCCGTTCTTAATTACTATTTTCAAGAGAACCTCGTTCCTCGCTCATCTCTTCAAGCGGGGCCCCGCCCGCCAGGAGATAAAATATTGCCATCCGGACAGCCACGCCGTTGGTGACCTGTTCGTTGATAATGGTCTTCGGGCTGCTCATGACGGCGTCATCGATTTCTATGCCGCGGTTTACCGGTCCCGGGTGCATTATGATCACATCGTCCCTGCAGCGGCGGTACCTCTCATCGGTCAGGGCGAACTGCCGGTGATATTCCCGCAGCGACGGGAAGAGCGAGCCTTTCTGGCGCTCCTTCTGGATCCGGAGCAGGTTTATTACGTCCAGCTGGGGCAGCAGGGCGTCCAGGTTGTAGGAAATCTCCACGCCATAGTGCTCGAAGGCGTCCGGGACCAGGGTGGGCGGCCCGCAGAGCGTCACTCGGGCGCCCAGTTTCTTAAAGGCCTCGATGTCGGAGCGCGCCACCCGGGAATGCTTGATATCGCCGATGATGCCGATATGGAGCCCCTCCATGCTGCCCCCCTCCAGGCTCCCCCGACGCTCCATGATGGAATACGAGTCAAGCAGCCCCTGTGTCGGGTGCGCGTGGAAACCGTCCCCGGCGTTTATGACCGATGCCTTGATGTTACGGGATAAAAAATGCGGCGCCATTGACGCCGCATGTCTCATTACAATGTAATCCACCTTCATGGCTTCCAAGGTGTGGACCGTATCGATGAGGGACTCGCCCTTCACGACGCTTGACGTCGACACCGAGAAATTGATCAGATCTGCCGACAGCCGCTTGGCGGCAAGATCGAAGCTCAGCTTCGTTCGTGTCGACGGCTCATAAAAAAGGGTGCAAACGGATTTCCCCCTTAAAATGGGGACGCTCTTCACTGAGCGGGTAAAAATATCTTTAAAATATTTGGCAGATCTGCAGATAAGAAGAATCTCCTCTACAGATAATGATTGGATATCAAGGAGATCTTTTCGTTTGAGGGAACTCATATTAAAATCTGATAATTCACGCATGGTGCAAAATTGTCAAATTAATTATCACTGTGAAAATGATAATTTTTACATTTACCGGGTCTTCTGCCGGATATGGCTTAATATATACAAATATTTTATTGACCATGCCGCTGATATGTCCATATAATATCTGTATAACACCAGCATAAAGGCTTGCGTTCGGCGTCACATTGGAACAATTCAAGGCTGTTCGGTTTCAGAAAGGGTATCCTGACAACACCCCGCACATTCAGAACATCTTCGACCGAAACCAGCACTCCGCCGGCGCTGATATAAATTGAAAGGGCACCGCCAGCCGGGCTGTTGCCGTCCCTGCGCGCTCCTTTACGGGAAATCCGCACATTGAAATGATTGGCAACCCTCTGGAATCTCCGCCGTTCTTCAGGTCTTTGCATAAACGCGGGAACCCTCCCTCTTTGTTCATTTAAGTCGGGCTGATCCCGGCCGAAATATGCCGGTCAGGCAAAAGGCGGCCTTTCAGAACCTGCCCTGGTTCACGGTAATGGCGCTTCCCGTTTCAATCAATGAATACCTTCCCTTTTTAAATGATCCGGAATTTGCCACAATGCATTGGTTGAATTGTTCGACACCGTAGGCCTCATGGATATGACCGGCCAGGCACAGGTCTACCTTATTGTTCTCGATGAAACTCCTGACGGACCTGCTGCCGCCCCTGATGCCGATAAACGTACGGTCCCGGACCCGGTGAGGCGGGGTATGGGTTATCAGAACCGACAGTGCGGCTCCTGACATCTCCCTGTATTCCTCCTCAAGGAATTCACTGAATTCCTCCTCGGTATATTCGCTCGCGGTGTTCATCGGGGTCTGGGTCGACCCCCCCACCCCGAAAAAACCGACGCCGTCGATAATCTTTCCCCGGCCGTGAAGGCTGTAGCCCCTCCTTTCAAGGATGGTGCACACTTCGCTCCCGTCCCAGTTTCCGTGCACCCCGACGATCCTGTCCGTATGACGCTCGATGCAGGAAAGAACGTCTTCCGCCGACTTCCAGTCTCCGCCCTTGGCAAGGTCGCCGCACAGGGCCACGAGATCCGCCGATCCGATCAGATCAGCGGCGGCATCAAAATATTTTTTCTCACCGTGGATGTCGCCGATGGCCAGAATTTTCATGTTCTTTCCTCAGACCCATTATGTTGAAAATATATAAAAATTCAACAATTAATTAACCCCCATCGCAAAACGTACAAGCTGATATCCGATTGGCATCCCCACGGTTTTTCTTCAGGTTCAACCCATGCTGACTGAAACAGGATGTTCCAGTCAGCATGACCCCGGACTATTTTATACTTGCAATTACGGCCCCGATACGGGTACAACGACTGAAGAACGTTTCCCCGGATACCGCCATGTATATCGATTCCCACGCACATTTCGACCTTATCCTGGAAGACACCAGCGACTCGGAAGATACCCTTGTTAAGAACCTGCGCGCAAACACCCTATCCAGGGTCGTGCAGGCTTCCATAGACGTGGCCAGCTCCCGCTGGTCCCGCGATTTCGCGAAGCGCCGGGACGGTGTTCTTTTTACAGCGGGGATACATCCCTCCTCCCCTGCCCCCGATGAGGAGCTTCGGGCCCTGCAGAACCTTGCAGATGAAATTCACACCAGCGCCGATTCGGGCCTTTTCTTCGGCATCGGCGAGTGCGGCCTTGATTTTTACCGCATGCGCCAGCCGAAGACAATGCAGGAACAATCATTCCGTTTCCAGATCGGCCTGGCAAACCGCCTCGGCATGCCCCTCATCGTTCATTCGCGGGATGCCATGGAAGAGACCCTTGCCATACTCAGGGAAACAAGCAGGACCGGGGGCATCATCCATTGCTTTTCCGGCGACCGCCGCGCGGCGCAGCAGGCCCTTGACCTTGGTTTCCACATATCCTTCGCGGGCAATGTCACCTATCGCAATGCCGCGGTACTTCAAGATTCTGCGGCCTATGTGCCCCTTGACCGCCTGCTGGTGGAGACCGACGCGCCGTTCCTTACCCCCGTGCCACTGCGGGGCAGGCAGAACAGGCCGGAGCATGTCATCCATGTCTACCGGTTCATCGCGGAACTGCGCGGCGAATCCCTTGATACGATCGTGGAGAACGTGCGCAAAAATTTTATGGAGTTAGCGGACCATGAGGCCAAAAAAGTTCAAATCTGATTTCCTGGTAATCGGCAGCGGCATCGCGGGCCTTGCCTTCGCCATCAAGGCCTCCCGCCTGGGGACGGTGAACATCGTCACCAAGAAGAAGGATTTTGACTCCAACACCAACTACGCCCAGGGAGGCATTGCCTCCGTCCTTTCGCCGGAGGATTCCTTCGATAAGCACATAGACGACACCATAAAAGCCGGGTCTGGACTTGGCGACCGCGCGACCATTGAATTACTGGTACGGTCCGGTCCCGAGCGTATTCAGGAACTGATGGACTGGGGGACACAGTTTTCCGAAAAAGAGGGTCCCGGCGGCAGGGTTCTCGACCTGGGAAGGGAGGGCGGCCATTCGAAGAACCGCATCGTCCATGCCCGGGACCTCACCGGCCAGGAGGTTGAGCGGGCCCTTCTGAAGAAGGTGTCGGAGATAAAGAATATCCAGCTCTTTGAGGACCACACCGGGGTCGACCTCCTTACCGAGCACCAGCTGAAAATAAAAGGCACAAAGCGGAACGCCATACACTGCTACGGCGCCTACATCCTCGACAACACCACCGGCATGGTGAACACCTTCAACGCCAAGATGACGCTCCTGGCGACGGGCGGCGTTGGGCAGGTCTACCTCCATACCACCAACCCGGAAATCGCCACCGGCGACGGCATCGCCATGGCATACCGCGCGGGCGCGCTCATCGCCGACATGGAGTTCATCCAGTTCCATCCCACGGCGCTCTACAGCCCCAAGCAGACCGGGCCCTGTTTTCTCATCAGCGAGGCGGTCCGCGGCGAGGGGGCCGTGCTTGTCAACAAGCGGGGGGAGCGCTTCATGGAGAATGTCCATCCCCTCAAGGACCTGGCCCCGCGGGATATCGTCGCCCGCACCATAGACATGGAGCTGAAAAAACATGGCGTCACCAACGTCTACCTTGACATCACCAGCAAGAGCAAGAAGTTCCTCATGCAGCGGTTCCCCCATATCTACGCCCAGTGCCTTGAAGAGGGTATCGACATGTCACGGGAACCGGTCCCGGTCGTGCCGGCCGCCCACTATCTCTGCGGCGGCGTGGTGAGCGACTGCGACGCCAAGACATCGATCGAGAACCTCTATGTCTCCGGCGAATCGTCCTGCACCGGGGTGCACGGCGCCAACCGTCTGGCCAGCAATTCGCTCCTGGAAGGGATCGTGTTTTCCCACCGCGCCTACCTGCAGGCCGAAGAGCATCTGAAAACATTCGACAAAAAACATGTCATCCCCGAGTTCCCCAACTGGAACAAGGCCGGCACCTTCGATCTCGAGGAATGGGTCCTGGTGCAGCACGATATCGAGGACGTGAAACGCCTCATGTGGGATTACGTGGGGATCGTCCGCTCCGACAAGCGGCTGCAAAAGGCACACAAAAGGATACTCATGCTCGCCGAGGACATCCATGATTACTACAAGAAGAGCACCATATCCTCCCGCATCGTCGAGCTCAGGAACCTGGCCACCGTGGCCAAGCTCATCATCAGAAGCGCCCTGGCCCGCAGGGACAGCATCGGCCTCCATTATAACTCCGACCATCCGACGCCGGGTGCAAAAAAGGTGAACGTGGTGCTCCAGGCCGACCATGAGCCGCGGCTCATGAAGCTGGATCGTTCGTAGATGAAGGGACGCATCGAAATAAGGCCAATGAAGGTCGACGACCTCAGGGAGATATACCTCCTGGGGCATGAAGCATTCGGGGACCATTGGTCTCCCCTGCAGCCGGCCTGGAACGAGGCCAATCTTGCCGATGTCATGGCCGGAGACGGACTCTGCCTTGTCGCAGCATCAAAAAAAAGTATCGACGGCTTTATCATTGTCTCCCTTGAAGAATCAGGAGGCCATGCCTGTGCGGTCATCCGCTGGCTCTGCACCCGGGAAAACAAGCCTGCCGGATTATTGACCGACATGCTGAGCGCTCTCAAATCAACCCTCGTTGAACGAAAAATAGAAAAGATTATAGTGTCCATTCCCGTAGAAAATACCGAATTAATTGAATATTACCGAAATTTTGGCTTTACTGAATCAAATCGATTTATAATTATGGAGAACTTTTCACCGGAAAAATCGTGATCGTCCCTGTGTTCTCCAGCATGAACGGACGGTCCCGCATTTCCGGAAATTTTACAGGGGCGGCTTCCGGCGGGACGCCGGCGCCGCGGGTACAGCCATGAAACTCAAACTGGTGGAAAAAAACAGTCCCGAATCGCTCGTCTCCAGGGTCGGCAGCAGCATCCCCCCCTCGGGGATCCGTGAATTCTTCGATATCGTGTATTCGACGCCCGACTGCATCTCCCTGGGCGTCGGGGAGCCTGACTTTGTCACTCCCTGGCGGATATCGGACAGCGGCATCTTCGCCATCAAGGACGGCAATACCCATTACACGCCCAACCGCGGCCTGTCGGAACTGCGGGAACTGATCGTGGAATACGTGGCGTCGAAATACAACGTCCGCTACAATCCGGACACGGAACTCGTCGTCACCATGGGCGTCAGCCAGGGCCTTGACCTGGCCCTCCGGAGCATCCTTAACCCGGGGGACGAAGTAATCATCTTCGAGCCATGCTACGTTTCCTACACGGCCAACGTCAAGCTGCTCCACGGGAAGCCGGTCATCATCCCGACCTATCAGAAGGACCGCTTCAAGATCGACATTGATGTCCTTAAAAAATCGATTACCGACAAGACCAAGGCGGTCATGCTCAATTATCCGTCGAATCCGACCGGCAATACCATAGACGAAGAGACCCTCGGAAAGGTGGCGGAGCTCGCCATGAGGCATAACCTGATCGTGCTCAGCGACGAGATCTACTGCGCCCTCTCCTACGACCGGAAACATTTCTCCATCGCCTCCATACCGGAAATGAAATCGCGCACCATCTACCTGAACGGTTTTTCAAAGTCCCATGCCATGACGGGATGGCGCCTCGGCTACGTGGGCGGGCCGAAATTCCTGATCGACATCATGATGAAGATCCACCAGTACACGGCGCTCTGCGCGTCTTCCATGGCCCAGTACGCCGCCATCGAGGCCCTCCGGAAGGGCGAAAAGGACGTCATCGCCATGAGGAAGGAATACCTGAAGCGGAGGAATTTCATCGCCGGCAGGTTCAACGAGATCGGCCTGGACTGCCTGGTTCCCGAAGGGGCCTTCTACGTGTTCCCCGACGTCTCCGGCACCGGCCTGACCGGCAGGGAGTTCGCGCTCCAGCTCCTGAATACGGAAAAAGTAGCCGTGGTGCCGGGCAGGGCCTTCGGCGAATGCGGCACCGGCCATATCCGCTGTTCCTACGCCACGTCCATGGAAAACCTGAAGGAGTCGATGATACGGATCGAGCGGTTCGTGAAAGGCCTCAAATAATGCCCCATGGTACTGCTGATTGACGGATTCAACCTCATCTACAAGTTCCCCGACCTGGAGGAGAAGATGCTCCGCGGTGAGCTCAACGACGCCCGGGCCGGGCTTCTTGACAGGCTGAAGGAATTCCAGAAGATCAGGAAATCCCAGATACGGGTCGTCTTCGACGGCAAGAAAAACCCGTCCCACAATATCCGCAGCGAAAAAGTCGGAAGAATCGACGTGTATTACTCCCTCGATTATTCAGCGGACTTCCTTATCAAGGAATTCATCAAGAAGGACCCGAACCCGAAGATGAGCACCGTGGTGACCTCGGACAAGGACATACTCTTTTACGTGAACCGCTTCAAGGCCAAGACCATGACGAGCGAGAAGTTCGCCGACTTCGTCACGAAGACGATCGAGGAACACTATACGGAGGTCCTTCCGGAAAAGGAAGACAACCCCGATGTGTCGGATGAGGAGATTTCCTTCTGGGAGAGGCTCTTTTCGAGGAAGAAATCATAATGGGTGCACCGCACGGGGTGGGGTTTTTAACCCCACCCTGTATGATGATTCATTTCTTCAGCCGGTTGTCGAAAAAGGCGAACACCTCAGGCACCAGGCTCCCCCAGTATTTCCAGTCGTGGCCTGCGCCGTCGCTTTTTTCCTTGTCCACCACGAGCTCATATCCCCCCTTGTCGGCGGCGAGCTGCTCCAGGCGGTCAGCGAGCATCCTGGTCTGGGGAGGCGGCACCACGCCGTCGCGCGTGCCGTGGCCGAGAAAGACCGGCGTTTTTTTCAGATTCTCCGCCAACTTGATGATGTTGACCTCTTCCTCCCAGCGCTCCCTGTTTGTTTCATAATGGCCGTATACCGACACGAGGAGCCTGTCGTTTGACAGGGATTCAGAATCATAGTCTCCGGAAAGGCCGGCGGCTGCGCCGAAGAGCTTCCTGTGCCGGGCCGCGAGGAGGAGCGCGCCGCGGGCCCCGGTGGAAATGCCGAAAATGCCGGTATTGCTCCTGTCCTTCGCGAGGCCGAACTGCTTGCGCAGAAATTCGACCAGGGTCTTCGAGATGAACACGCCGCCCGGCTGCGGCGCCCATCTATTCACGGTCTCGGGGAAATATTTCGATTCGTACAGGGTCGTGGACATGGCGGGACAAACCAGAACAAAGCCGTAGCGGTCGGCGTAATCTGCCACCGGGGTGCTGTTTTCCCAGTCGCTCGGCTGCTGCCGGTAGCCGTGAAGCACGATCAGGGTGCGCGCGGCAGAGGCGCCCGTGTAATGTTTAGGGAAATAGATCTGCACCAGGCCCCGCGACGGCACCCTGTCTTCTTCATAGTCGACCCTGACATTCCGGAGCCATCTCCCCGGTTTTATATCGTATGCCGCCTTATCCTCCGTGGCGGCGGATACGCATGAAAATGATACGAAAAGTATCAGCGGCAGAAAGTTCATTATTTTCAAAATAGGCACCTCAATGATCGGTATGACATCTCGTCCTGAAAGAATAACCTTGTTGAGACAGGTCATTTTTTTCAAGAAGTATTTGGGCGTTGGCCCCGATACTTCACGGAAGTCCCTCACCCGGCCTTCGTCGCGCCCTCTCCATTTAAAGATAGGGCCCCCTCAAAGACGGGCGCGGACAGCATATTCGAACAGCGTCCCGGCCGGGGTGAGGTTCGAGAGGGAGGTGCCGTGGTTTAAAACGGAAATAGCGCGCTTATCGAGAAAAAATATTGACAACAAGTGACATATATATTACTATATCAATATATCTTGATATAGTAATATTAAAGATATTGATTACATGCAATAATTATCCCGGGAAGTAGAGGGTTATGATTATCCAACTCTGCCATGAATTGACTGCAGCGATATTTTTTATTATGTTGAAACATAACGTATAAGCAGGCGGTAATAGACCATGAACTCCTTTCTATCCATGCTTGAACAGGGCAGGGCTATCCTTTTTGACGGCGCCATGGGCACCATGATCTACGACAAGGGGGTCTATATCAACCAGTGTTTTGACAACCTGAACCTGACACAGCCCCGCCTGATCGAGGAAATCCATGCCGAATACGTCAAGGCCGGCTCAGATGTGCTTGAGACCAACACCTTCGGCGCCAACAGGGTGAACCTGGCCAAGTATGCCCTTGCCGAGAAGGTCCGCGACATCAATATCGCCGGGGCCGGTCTCGCCCGCTCCGCCGGTGGTTCCGGGATCCTGGTGGCCGGGTCCATGGGGCCCCTCTCGACCAACGTCGAGCCCCTGGGCGCCGTAAGCTGCAAAGAGGCTGAAGAGGCGTACCGGGAACAGGCAGAGGCCCTGATCGAAGGGGGCGTTGACCTTCTCATCCTGGAGACCTTCGACCAGCTTGACATGCTTGAAGCGGCCCTGGCCGCGGTGCTCAACCCGAAGAAGGTACCCGTTATAGCCCAGGTTTCAGTCAACGAGGACGGCCGCACCACCTACGGCACGTCCCTGGACCAGGCGGTCCAGTTCCTGAACGGGACAGGCGCCGACGTCATAGGCCTGAACTGCACTGTCGGCCCCGGACCCATGCTCGAACTCCTGAAAAAGATGACCCGCATGACGAAAAAGCCGATATCGGTCCAGCCCAATGCCGGCTACCCCCGCCACGTGGGGGGACGTAACATCTACATGACCACGCCGGAATACCTGTCCGAGTACGCGGCGCAGTTCCTGAGCAACGGCGCGAGCATCATCGGCGGCTGCTGCGGCACCACGCCGAAGCATATCAAGGCGATGAAGCAGGCCATCAAGTCGCGCTATCCCGAGAAGCGGCAACCCGTCGTCGAGGAGACCTCGACCCGCGACACGGTCGAAGCTGTTCCCCTTGGAGAAAAATCCGCCCTTGGGGCAAAACTCGCCCGGGGCGAATTCGTCGTGTCCGTGGAGATAACCCCGCCGCGGGGCTGCGACGCCGCTGCCGTTATTGAATCGTCAAAGCTTTTAAAGAAGAACGGCATCGACGCGGTGAACATCCCCGACGGCCCCCGCGCATCGGCCCGCCTCGCCCCCATGCCACTGGCCATTCTCCTGGAACGGGAGGCGGGGATTGAGACGGTCCTTCATTATACCTGCCGTGACCGGAACATCATCGGCATGCAGTCGGATTTTCTCGGCGCCTACGCCGCCGGTCTCCGCAACGTCCTGATCATCACCGGCGACCCGCCAAAGCTGGGAGACTACCCTGACGCAACGGCCGTGTTCGACCTTGACTCCATAGGCCTCGTCCGGGTCGTCCATGGCCTGAACCACGGTTACGACATAGGCCGGCATCCCATCGGTAAACCCACCGGCTTCCTGATCGGCGTCGGCGCCAATCCCGGCTTCGATGACCAGGAGCGCGAGATCGACCGGCTTTTCCAGAAAAAGGAGGCCGGGGCCGAGTTCGTGATCACCCAGCCGGTCTTCGACATCAGGCAGTTTGAAACCTTTATCAAGCGCACCGGCGGCCTGGGAATCCCGGTGATAGCCGGCCTCTGGCCCCTGGTGTCCCACCGCAATGCCGAATTCATGAACAACGAGGTGCCGGGAGTCGTCGTGCCGCCGGACATCCTCGAACGGATGCGCGGGGCCGGCACCGGCCCGGAAGCTGTAAAAGAAGGGATAGACATTGCCCGCGAACTGCTGGCCGACATGAAAGGAATGATACAGGGGGTGCAGATTTCCGCTCCCTTCGGCCGCGTGCAGTACGCCCTTGACGTCCTGAAGGGGTAGCGCGATGAGCGGCGGTCATGATATAATCCGGCGCCTGGGTGAAGGGACAGCCCTTGTCTTCGACGGCGCCATGGGCACGGAAATCCAGAAACTCTCCCTGACGGAAAAAGATTGGAACGGCCGACACGGCTGCAACGAGGCCCTGAACCTTTTTGCCCCCGATAGCATCAGGAACATCCACCGTTCCTACCTGGCGGCCGGCGCTGACATCATCGAAACCAACACCTTCGGGGCATCGGCTGCCGTTCTTTCCGAATACGGCCTTGGTGACGAGTCGCGCGCCATTGCCCGCGCGGCCGCTCTCATCGCCCGTGAAGCGGCGGATGAAGTGAAAGGCCGCATCTGCCATATTGCCGGGTCGCTGGGACCCGGCACGAAGCTGCCGTCCCTGGGCCATACCGGTTTTGACGAAATCTATGAATCCTATCTCCCGGCGATCCACGGCCTCCTGGACGGCGGAGTCGACCTGTTTCTCCTCGAAACCTGCCAGGACCCCCTGCAGATAAAGGCCTGTATCTGCGCCATCAGGGACGCCATGGCCGGGCGCAATGTCCGCCTTCCCGTGGCGGCCAGCATCACCGTCGAAACCACCGGCACGCTGCTGGTGGGGACTGAAGTCCAGGCCGCGGCGGCCATACTGGCCGGCATGGAAGTTGACATCATCGGCATCAACTGCGCCACCGGCCCCGGCCAGATGGCGCCCCATGTACAGGAGCTGTGCCGGAGTTTCCCGGGCCCGGTTCTGGTCATGCCCAATGCCGGCCTTCCGCAAAACGTAAACGGGACCCTGGTCTATGCCATGGAGCCGGAGGTATTTGCCGGGGAGCTCCGGAGTTTCGTAGAACAGTACGGTGTTAACATCGCCGGCGGCTGCTGCGGCACCTCGCCGGACCATATCAGGGCCCTGAGCAAAGCCCTCGCCGGGATCCGTCCCCGGAGCCGCTCCTCGGCGCCGGCGCCCGGCGTTGCCAGCCTTTACCGCTTCCAGGAGCTTCGCCAGGAGCCGCCCCCTTTTTTCGTCGGGGAACGGGCCAATACCAACGGGAGCAGGCAGTTCCGGGAATACCTGCTGGCGGAAAACTGGGACGGCATGGTCGAAGTAGGAAAAAACCAGGTCCTGTCAGGGGCCCATGCCGTGGACCTCTGCGTCGCCTATGCGGGGCGGGACGAGGTCGCCGATGTTAACCGCCTGGTCCCGCAGTTCGCTCTTCAGGTAGCGCTGCCCCTGGTCATTGACTCCACCGGCCCCCAGGCGATCGAAGCGGCCCTCAAGCGCTACGGCGGCCGCGCCATCATCAATTCCATAAACCTCGAGGAGGGCGATGCCAGGGCCCGCCAGGTCTGCAGGCTGGCCCGCCGCTACGGCGCCGCAGTCATTGCCCTCACCATAGACGAAGAGGGCATGGCCAGGACCGCCGAAAAGAAACTTGCCGTTGCCCGGAGGCTGTACCGGACGGCGGTGGAGGAGGAAGGCCTTGAACCCTCGTCCATGATCTTCGACCCCCTCACCTTCACCCTGGGGAGCGGCGATGAGACCCTCAGGACTGCGGCCATTGAAACGCTCCGCGGTATCGAGCTCATCAAGGAACACCTGCCCGGTGTCTTCACCCTCCTGGGCCTGTCCAATATATCCTTCGGCCTGAACCCCCGATCACGGCAGGTGCTGAATTCGGTATTTCTCTACCGGGCGGTCCAGGCGGGCCTTGACCTTGCCATCGTCAACGTGGCACAGATCGTTCCCATAAGCCGCATAGACGAGGCTGATCTGAAAAAGGCGATGAACCTGATTGACAATGCCGGGTCCGCCGACCCCCTCCATGAATTCATCAGGCATTTCGACCGATACGCGGCGAATGCCGATGAAGTGGACCACGCTCCGGAAGAACCACTTTCTCCTGAAGAGCGGCTCCGCAGGCGCCTTATAGACGGATCCCGCTCCGGCCTGGAAGATATTCTTGAAGAGCTTCTTGGCGCTACCGCCCCGGCAGACATCATCAACGCCATCCTGGTCCCGGCCATGAAGCAGGTGGGGGAACTTTTCGGAAGCGGCAGGATGCAGCTCCCCTTCGTGCTCCAGTCCGCCGAGGTCATGAAACGGGCCGTTGACTACCTGAGCCCCCGCATGGACCGCGTTGACGGGGCCCGGAAACACAGCATCGTCCTGGCCACCGTGAAGGGCGATGTCCATGACATCGGGAAGAACCTGGTGGACATCATCCTTTCGAACAACGGGTTCACGGTATACAACCTGGGCATACGGGTCGACATAGAGGAAATAATCAGCAAGGCGCGCGAAACCGGAGCCGATGCCATCGGCATGAGCGGGCTCCTGGTTAAATCGACCCAGGCCATGAAGGAAAACCTGGAGTTCATGAAGGCCCAGGGCCTTGACATCCCGGTTCTCCTGGGGGGCGCGGCCCTCACCCGCGGCTATGTCCTTGACGCGTGCGGCAAGATCCTGGATTCCCCCGTCATCTACTGCGAGGACGCCTTCCAGGGGCTTCGCGCCATGAACCTCCTGAAAGAGGGGAAGCTCGCGGAATACAGCGAGGCGGAAAAGGTCCGTTACGCCTCGCGCACGCTGCCGGCGCGGTCCGTTACAACCGAGGATATCGATACAATCGGCACCGCCCCGTCGATACCGGAACCGCCCTTCTGGGGAAGCAGGGTTGCCGCCCCTATCCCGCCGGAATCGCTCTTCCCCTACCTTAACGAAAAGGTTCTTTTCAATGCACGATGGGGCTTCCGCCGCGGCGCCCTGACGCCGGATGAATTCGAAGCCCTGATAAAGGACGAAGCTGGGCCCGTGCTTCATGCCTTGCAGGAACGCCTCCTCCGTGAACGTATCCTGACGCCGCGGGCCGTGCACGGCTACTGGCCCTGCGTTTCCGACGGCGACACGGTCCTTATTATTGACCCCGACGACCGCTCCCGGGTAATCGGGCGCTTCCATTTCCCCCGGCAGAAAAAGGCTCCCCGGAGATCCATCGCTGATTTTTTCCTGCCGAGGGGAAGCAGCGCATGGGACGTTATAGCCCTCCAGGCCGTCACTATCGGCCCGGGGCTGAACGACCTGGTGCACGACCTGTACGGACGGGGGGAATACCGCGACTACCTCTTTTATCACGGCCTGGGAGTGGAACTGGCCGAGGCCCTGGCGGAGCTGTGGCACGGCACGATCCGCGCGGAACTGGGATTCGTCTCTCCCGAAGACGCTGCTCCGGAAGGGCGGATTGAGCGCGGTCTGCGTTACTCCTTCGGCTATCCTCCCTGCCCGAGTCTTGAGGACAACAGAAGCCTCCTTGATATTCTCGGCGCCGACCGCATCGGCATTGCCACCATGGAAAGCGGCGAAATGGTGCCGGAGCAGTCGACCAGCGCCTTCATCGTCCACCACCCGAAGGCACGGTATTTTACCATTGATTGACCGCCGTCCCGGTCAGATATACCCCCCTTCCTTGAAGCTGAAGTAGGAGACATTGGTGATGATTACATGGTCAAGGACGGGGATCCCCACGATTCTGCCCGCTTCCGCCAGGCGCTGCGTCGTCTGGATGTCCTCCCTCGACGGCGTGAGTTCCCCCGTGGGATGATTGTGCGCCACAATGACCGCGGCCCCGCTTTCGCGGATGGCGTCCCTGAAGACCTCCCGGGGATGGACAATGGCCTCGGATATGGTGCCGGCGGAGATCATGGCGTTTTTCAGCAGCCTGTTCTTGTTGTTCAGGACCAGGACCCGGAACTCCTCCCGGTCAAGGCAGGCCATCTGGGGCAGGAGCAGCTTCCACACAGCTCCCGGCGAGTCAAGGTGTCCGTCAAGGCCCGGCGCGGTAACGACGCGGCGGCCCATCTCGAAGGCCGCGTGTATCCGCACCGCCTTGGTGAAGCCGATGCCCCTGTTCCGTGCCACCTCCCTGAGGCCGGCAGAGGCGATCCCGCCCAGGCCCCCGAAGCTTCGCAGCATGGCCGTTGAAAGATCGATCACGTCCCGGTCCCGGGTCCCGGTCCCCACGATGACGGCCAGGAGCTCCTGGTCCGAAAGGGAGCGGATCTCCGCCCCCTCCTGGCATTTCTGAACCGGCAGAAGATACCGGGACAGTATCGGCGGTTTGATTGTATTGTCCGTCTCCATACCTGTAGTAACGAAGATCCAGCATAATAATAAAAAAATTATGTTTGAAATTTAATCAAACATATCAAAATAACTTGTTACTATAGATTTCTCCGCCATTCACTCCTCGGCATGACATCATGATTATTGTCATTTCGAGAGAAACGAGAAATCAGATCATGCAGCGACCGGTCAATTGAATGAAACGTTATCCCGCTATCCGCGCCATCTTCTTCTGCCTGATGATACAGGCCGGTTTGACACTATCCGGATCAGTACATTCCGAGGCGCGGTCCCTTGACGAATTTCTCAAGGAGAAAAGCGCGGGAAATTATGCCGGCGCTCTCGATGCGCTGGGAACAGCAGGTCCTGACCTGAACGATCCGGCATCGATCGAGGTCAGCCTGTTCATGGTCGGGGAAATGATGCAATACCCTGAATTGCACGATCGCGCCGGTGAGGTCCTCGGCCATATCGCGTCAGTATCGGCTCACGCGCAGCCCTATCTGGCTGATCGCGTCCGCCACCTGAGAACCAGGCTCTGCCTCAGCAGGGGGGACCTCAAGGGTGCAGAAGCACTCCAGAAAAGCCTTGCCTTCCTTGATTTCCAGGCCATGGGCCCCTTTAAGAACAGCAGCGTGGAGGATTTTGAACGGTCGTACCGCCCCGAGCGGTCCTTTGATCGAAGGCAGGTATGCGCGGGAAAGTTCTCCCCGGTAACATGGTTTTCCGCGCGCCCTGACAGGACCGGCTCTATCAGTTTTAACGAACTCTTCCCTGACACCGGCCATTCCTTTTTTTACCTGACCCGGACCATAACGGCGCCCCGGTCGGGGGAATATCTTCTCATCATGGGGAAAACCGGATACACCGACCTCTGGCTTGACAACAGGAAAATTTTCTCCGACCGGATCGAGCATGGCTTCTGCCATGACCAGTACTTCATCCGGGTGCTGCTCCCGGCCGGGCCGCATCGCCTTCTCATTAAAGCGGGCGATTCAAGCAGCGGGATCCAGGTGTCCCTGAGAATGGCGGCGGTTGACGGCGCAGGGGCCCCCGCCGGGTCCGGTGATGCTGCGGGCCAGGGATCCCTTCTCGGCATAACCTTCTTCCCCGCCCTGGCGGGGCTGTTGAACATCAGTGATCCCGGCCCCGAGGAACTGTTCAAAGCAGGATACCTTTTCCTCGCATCCCGCCTCGGGGACGGTGAGAATAACCGGGGTATTCCCTTTCTTTCCGGCGTTCCGGCAGGCCACCGGTTGTATTCAACAGCATGCCGCTGTATCGCCCTGGCCCACGGGGATATCGAGGCGCGGGACCGTTACCTGAACAGGTCCATCCAGGCAGACCCGGACAATATTGAATCCCTGCGAGATCTGGCTGATATAAAAATCTCCCGGGATTTTGTTTACGAAGCCTATCCCCTTATCGCTGCCATAAAAAGGATCCGGCCCCTGTCGCCCTGGCATCTTGACTGTTCAGCCCGTCTCTGCACAAAACTGCGATGGTTGCCTGAAGCCAGGCGCCATGCCGAGGCCCTGAAGCGGTCTTTTTATCACTCAGTGGGGATGCACCATGAAGCGCTGATATATCGTCATGACAGCGATCATGCCCATGCCATACTCGACCAGGAGGGACTTGTCCGGCTCGATTACTTCAACCTTTCCTGGCACATCGCTCTCATCGACAGTTACGAAAAAACCGGAAACCTTGAAGCGGCCGAACAGGCACTCCTGCGCATTGCCGCCCTGTATCCCAACAACAGCGCCCTGAAACTGCGCCTGGCAGGGATCGTTGAGAAGATGCGCGGCCCGGTCCAATCCCTCCCCTATCTCACCGCGGCCATGGAGGCAGCCCCGGGAAACCGTGACATTCTCAGGGCACTGGGAACGGCCTACCATAAGATAGGGAAAGAGGACCTGGCCGTATACTACCTGGACCAGGCGAGCCGGAGCGACCCCGACAACCACGAACTCAGGCAGTACCTGAGGATCATCAAGGGAGAGGTAAGCGAACTGGAGCGCCATGCCCTGAAAGACGAGATATCCCTGCTCGCGGCGTCGGCGATGAAATACCGCGATGAACCCGCGGTAAACATCCTCGACGAGACGGTGATCGCCGTTAATACTGACGGCTCCTTCGAACGGCGCGTACGGAAAATCGTCATGGTCAACGACCGGAGCGAGATTCGCAATTACAGCACGCGGTACATTGTCCTGGACCCGGAAAGGGAATCGGCGGAAAATGTTACCTGCGCCATTGTGCGCGATCTTGCCCGCCGGGAGGTCACCGAGCGGTACCGGAAGCCCCTCTCACGTCCTGAAAGCAGGCTCTACTACAACCTTGAGGCGCTGGTCATACCGGTACCTTCCCTCACCCCGGGTGACATCATTGACCTCTCCTATGTCATCAGGAACAGGGAAGGCGCGGATTACCGCCATTATTTCGGCGAAAAAATAACCGCCGGCGACGGCCACCGTACCATGCGCTTCCGCGCTGTCCTGGTGCATCCCGCCGTTAAGCCGGTTTACTGCCACCTCAAGGGCATGGAACAGAACTCCCTGTCAGTCGGCAGCCGGGACCGGAAGAGGGCCCAGACCGTAACCATGGAAAACATTCCTCCCCTGAAAAAGGAACAGGCCATGCCCGACGCTTCCGAACTTCTTCCCGCGGTGTATTTCACTTCGCACCGTTCATGGGACGAATTCTTTTCATGGTACCGGTCGTTTCTTAAAAACAGGGTGCGGATCGATGCTGACATGAAGGCACTGGTAAAAAAAATATTCTCCGACACCCGTGAACCGCTGGACCGGGTCCGCGCCATCTACGGCTTCGTGTCCGGGTCTATCCGCTATGTCGGCTTCGAGTTCGGCGTGGGCGGCATTCAGCCCCGGGGGACCGATGTCACCTTCCACACCAGGATGGGCGACTGCAAGGATGTGTCCCTCCTGCTTGTTGCCCTGCTGCGGGAGGCCGGCATTGATGCGCGCCTCGCCCTCATCAGGACCAGGGATAGGGGCAGGGCATATCTTGCCGCGCCCTTTGCCGGGGAATTCAACCATGCCATCTGCTACGTCAACATCGGCAAAGGCTTTTTTCTCGACGCAACCGCGCCGGACACCGGCATCCGGGAACTGCCGGCCGATGATCGCGCCGTGGACGCCTTCGTCATGGACGATAAGGGGTGGAAGTTCATCACAACCGGGGGAGACTTCTATTACCGGAACCTTGTGGAAATTCATAACGACGTGACAATCACGAATGCGGGAGACGCTGAAATACGGCGCTCCCTCCTGAAGCAGGGAGAGACCGCCCCCGAAGCCAGGGCACGCCTTATGGACAGGGAGCGCTATGTCCAGTATCTCAACGAGTTCTGGAATTCGTATTTCCCCGGATCCTCAGTCCGGGACCTTGCGGTTTCGTCAATGGCCGTTGACGAACCGGTGCGCAGCGGCTACACGGTATCTGTTCCGGGATTCTCACGGAATATTGACAGGACCATCATTTTCGATGCGTCCCCGGTCAGATACGACCTGTACGATGTCTACGCCCTGTCGCCGAATAGAACCTACCCCGTCGTGCTGGCCGGCGGGGGAACAGCACGGACCGTGACAAGGTTTGCCATCCCCGGCGGCTACCGTGTCAGCCGCCTCCCCCGGAATGAGCGCTTCAACGGGGACGACTACAGTGCGGCCTTCAACTATTCTTATTCCGGCAGAACGATTACGGTTGAATCGGTGATCGATTTGAAGAAAACCTTTGTGGAAACGGCCGCATACCGCCGCTTCAGGGAGTTTACCCGCCTGGTGGACAGAAAGGAGCGGGAGCGGATCATCCTCTCGCCGGCATCACCATAACCGCTTGAATTCAGACAGGTACGCGGCGGCTATTTCCCTGTTATCGATGATGAGAATGTTTTCATCATTGGACCTGTTGGCATTTCTTGAAAAATTATATGACCCCATGATCACCCGTTCTCCGTCAATGATGATGACCTTGTGGTGCATCGCTCCCCGGTTGTGGTCCAGCCTCACCGGCACTCCTTCAAGCTTCATTTTGACATACTGGGAGTGACCGGTTTTAGCGCCCCGGCGCTCGAATATGCCCTGTACGCTGACGCCGGTCATGGATTTTTTGATCATCATTTCCCCGATCCCGGCGCTGGTGAAGGAAAAAGCCAGGAAATGTATGGAGGTTTTCGCCTTCTCCAGGCGCTTGAGAATAATCCGCTCAACGTTGTCTTCGGGTGCAAAATAGGCGTTGATGTCAGTACCCTCGATGTTCACGTGATAGTTCCTGCGCAGGTCGGCAAAGGGTCCCTCCTCCTTCCGGTTGCCGAAGATCTCCTCGTCAAACATTTCTAGGAACTCGTTTTTGTAGATGTCGGCGAGGATTGATGAATATATCAGGATGGCGTTATTGTTGTTCCTGGCCGAATCATTCACCGTGGGGTTATACGATCCGGTCCAGAGATATTTCCCGTCGATCACGGCGAATTTATTGTGCATGAGACCCCGCCGCCGCGACGGATCGGAGACCATTTCAATGCCGGCGTCTTCCAGTCGTTTCAGGAAGCGGGTCCCCTTCCCCTTTTTTGCGCGCATGGTGTCATGCTCCGTGACAAGCTTAACCGCCACGCCCCGTTTCCGGGCTTTCACCAGGGCATCTATTATTACGGGCGATGATATCTCGTAAAAAGCGCCGTAAAAGCTTTCTTCCGCCTTATCGATTACGGCCGCCAGCCCCGCTTCAGGATTGACCGTTTGTGAAAGCATGGCCCATTTCCCGGGGGACGTAAAATAGAGCTTCCACCAACCGGCCCCGTCACCTCCCGCGGTAAGCGACAGGGCCAGAAACAGGGTCAACGTGACTGTTATTATTCGTTGATTCAAATAAAAGCGCCTCTCAATGGCATTCCGGCCATCCAGACCATGGGACCATCTGCTTGGTATAACGAACAATCCCTCAATTAATGAAAAAAAGCCGGAAAAAAACCGGCTCCCTGCTGTAATGGGCGCGATATTGCGGTCATTTCAGGTGACCTGGATTCCCGATTTCAGCTCTTCCAGCTTGTCATAGAGAATATTCTCATACACGGTATAGAGCTTCTGCTCCTCGGCCCCCGGATACATTGCCTTCACCTTTGACACCAGGGTCCTGAAAGGAGTCAGCTTCTTGATGTCCCTGGTGGCTTCTATCATTTCCTTGATGCTTGCCTCATCCTTCTGGAGGAGGCTGTGGTAAAACCTGAAGGAATTGAGCAGATCGAGGAGCATCGCCTTGTTTTTCTGCACGACAGGATCGCTTTCCTCCTTGTCCAGGAGGTCCTGGATGAAACTGAGGATGTATTCCGTGTCAAGGGCCGTTATCTCAAAATCGAGGAGAAGCTGGTTGATCTTCGCCAGGTCCATGGTCCGCAAATGTATCCGCGCGAGAAACACGGGGTTTGACGACATCATGTTAATATTCATCACCCGGTCCGAATCCGGGATCTGGAGCCTCTCCGCCAGAAAATAATTGTTCGCCAGCTCCACGTAGACGATCTCGTTCACCTTGTAGCGGTTTTTTATTATTATAACGTCGTTTGGCGTGACCGCGTCGTCCACCACCACGTAATCGGGCTGAATGCTCACGTCGATTTCGCGCACCATCTGGGCAACGTCGTGCACCAGCATCATCCGGACCGGGATCGCGTCCATTTCCTTGTCGGTCGCAAGGAAAAAGAACTTTGTCTTGAAGTCGCGCAGGTCGCGGTATGGGACCACGATCTCGCCGTTACGTATCTTGAGCAGGATATAACCGCGGTCGTATTCCCTTTTAATGTCGAAGGTCGATCCGACGAAGATAATTACCGGCACCGTATGGAGGAGGCTCCTGCACTCCTTGTCGACATAGATCGATTTCCCCTTCTTGTCAAAGGCGAGGAACTGCCACTTGTCGAAGAAAATCTTCAGGAGATATCCCTTCGGCGTTTTTTCTTCTATAAAATTCATCTGTCAGGAAATCCTCCCGGTCAGGTTGAGGAGCCATTCATGAAGGGGCGCCATGTTGCTGTAATGTTTGCAGCAGAATGAAACAAGGTCCGGCGAAAAAATCTCCTTCGGTACCGGCATCTCAATCCCCGCCCAGAGGCCGTTGTAGAGGAGATATCCGGCATTGGCATAGTCGGCGGGATACCCCCGCGGGACCTTCTTAAAAAAGGCGCCACCCAGTCCATAGGGCCCCTTTTTCAGCACCGTCTTCACCGCTTTGTCAAGCCCGGGGCCGTAGGTGCGGTGCACCACGGAATCGCGGTACTCCCTTATCATATGTTTGGGGAACATGTATATCCCCGCCCCCAGCATGAGAGTCTTCGGCTCAAGGTGAAAGTAGTAGCCAGAGCATTCCATCCGGGGCCCCCGTCCCTCCCAGAACCATATGGCGAGGTTTGTCTTGAAGGGCCGCTTGTCCCGGGAAAAGCGCACATCCCGGTAGATGCGGAATATTGATTTGTCCGTCCTCGGGTCCGCGTGTATCCCCGGCGACCGGCGGGACAGCGCCTCTCCCATGGCCAGCACGAACTCACGCGCCGGTGCCAGGACGTACTCTTCGAATTCACTGCGGTGCTGTTCAAACCACCGCTTGCTGTTGTTTTTCGCGAGGTCGCGGTAGAAGGCGAGGCACTCCCTGGGAAACCCGTTAAATTTCGGTGTCATTCGGTCTACCCCCGATTCATCCCCGGGCAAAAATGGTGCGTTTCCGGTAGCGTTCCAGCTCCCCCTTGAACATTTCAGCGATGGCGGTAATGTCCTTGAACTGTTTTACCATGAAGAGCGTCTTTACCGCCTGCTTGATCTTGGTATCGTCCTGGAGGTCGGCCATCTGTTTCTGGCTCGCCGTGAAAATTTCATCGGTATTGTGAAATGTCTCTTTGATGATATCTTCCACGTTTTTCGGCAGTTTGTTGAACGGTGTCCCGGTCCGGTAATGTATGTTTTTTATGATCAGCGCTATCAGGATCATCACCTTGCGTTTCCGGTCGGCGTCTCGGTCGCTCATCATTTTTTCAAAGGCGGTTATGATGGTCTCGTTTTTTTCCTTGATCGCGTCCATCAGCTCAAACCGTATGTCTTCGGGAAGTTTGTTGAAGGACGGCGCGTGGTGAGGGTAGAAAACCTTCAGATACTGGGGGGAGAGCATTATTTTTCCCGCAAGTGAATCGGCGGTCGACGAGCCCTGGACATAGCTCCTGAGATCATCTATATTCATGTCAAAGAGGTTGGTCGCGGATGATAGAAACGCCGGTTTCTCGATATTGCCCAGCAGGAGCTCAATGCTCCGGTTTTCATTCTTTTCACTGGCGAAAAAGTAGTTCATCAGCATGTTGACGAATTGTTCACCGGCGCTGCCCGCATGGCCGGGATCCTCAACCATTTTCAGGTACTCGTCGATAAGATTGTTAAAGCTTTCGCCCTTTTTTGCCATGCGTTAACGGCTCCTGTGCTATGCGTCACGTACCGGAAATTCCGCCCGGATTGTCCATAGTGTAATTTCTACTGCTAATTAAATCAAGTAAAATTACGCCCTCGCATGAACGTCAGCGGCAGTGGTATCAAAGCGGCCCGCATCGAAATATCGGTAGCCGATGCCCGCCACCATAGCGGCATTATCGGTGCAGAGTATCGGCGATGGGATGATGATCTCTTCTCCGTCGCGCTTTTCCTCGTCAAGAAGGGACCGGAGCCTCCCGTTGGCCGCGACACCGCCGGCCACCACAATGGTTCGAATGGCGCGGGTCCTTGCCGCTGCAAAGGCACGACGCACCAGAATCTCCAGTATACGTTCCTGGAACCCGTGCACCAGTTCTGCCCGGTCGGCCCCGGGGTTCTGCTTAACGTAATTTATCACCGCCGTTTTGATTCCGCTGTAGGAAAAGCGCATGTCCCCGGGCTCCGGCAGAATTTTCGGGAAAACCACCTTTTTTTCCGCAGCGGTGCGCGCGAGTTTTTCAATCACCGGCCCCCCGGGATACCCGAGGTCCAGGAATTTTGCCACCTTGTCATAGGCTTCCCCCACCGCGTCATCCACCGTCCGGCCTATGACCTCCATCTCGCCTATGCCCCGCACATGATAGAGAACGGTGTTGCCTCCCGAGACCAGGAGACCGATATAGGGAAATTCCAGCTCCCGGCCCTCGAGAAAGGGCGCGTACAGATGTGCTTCGAGATGATTTGTCGCGATGAGGGGAATACCCAGGGTGTATGAGATAACTTTTGCCGACTGGAGCGCAATGAGGAGGGACCCCACCAGGCCCGGCCGGTTTGTGGCAGCCACGTAGTCAAGGTCACCGAAGCCCAGACCTGACTCCCCGAGGGCTTTTTCAATCAGGATATTGATGGTTTCCAGGTGAGCCCGGGAGGCGATTTCCGGCACGACACCGTAGTACTCACGGTGGAGATCGATCTGGCTGGAGATGATGTTTGAGAGCACCACCCTGCCGTTTTCCACGACGGCCGCCGCCGTTTCATCGCAGGAACTCTCGAGTCCGAGTCCTATTGTCATGGGTATTGCTTCACTTCCCGCTGCTTATATGTTTGATGGCTTCGTTAAGCTGCAGGTCAAATTCAAGGTCATAGAGCGGTTTCTTCCTGAACCGGTAAATCCAGTCTTTCAGAATGTAATTGGCCGTTTTATCGGACAGGGTCACGCCGTTCTTGACCAGTGCCCCGCGGAAGGAAGCTTTCGTTTCTTCCGTGTAATCAGTTTCCTTCCGGACAAAATGCTCCAGGATCTTCCTGTCCCGGATGATTTTAAGGTTTTTCATTTCGCTTTCCGAAAGTTTTTCAAGGGGAACTTCATAGTCGGGCTTGATCCCTTTTTTATGTATCAGCTCTCCCGAGGGGGTGTAGTATTTGGCCACGGTAATGGCCACCCCGATATCGTCATCCAGGTTGAATGATTTCTGAACCGATCCCTTGCCGAAGGTCTTTACGCCCAGGAGCTTTCCCCGGCCGTTGTCTCTGATTGCGCCGGAAAGTATTTCCGACGCCGATGCGGAGCCGTTGTTGACCAGCATGATGAGGCCCCCCCGGTAAATCGGCTCGCTCTGCGACTTGAACATCTGGACGCGGCCGCTTCCCTCTTTACCCCTCGTCGACACGATGGTTTTGCCGCGCTCCAGCAGAAGCTCTGATATTTCTATTGACGAGTTCAGGAGCCCGCCGGGGTTGTTCCGCACGTCGATGACGATTTTCTTTATCCCCTTGGCGTTGAAAAACTTGAGTGCCCTGGTCACGTCCCTGGTCGTCTCGGACCCGAAATTCTTTATCTTCAGATAACCGATATTCATATCTTTTATGATGTCATAATCGACGCTGGTTATCTTCACCGGGGCGCGTTCCAGCTCGAAATTCATGGGTTCATCGAAACCCTCGCGCTTGACCTGCAGCTTGACGGTGCTTTTCGGAAGGCCCCGTATCAGCTTCACGATCTTCTCAAGCTTCATCCCCTTGACTGCCTTGCCGTCGATGGTCGTAATGACATCGCCGGAAAGGATGCCCGCCTTCATGGCCGGGGAATCATCGATGGGGGTCACCACGACGACCTGGCCGTCCTGTATGGTTATTTCTATGCCGACCCCCTGGAATTTCCCGGTGGTCATCTCCTTCAGTTCTTCAAAAGATTTCTCGTCAAGAAAGCGGGAGAAGGGATCGTTCAGCGAATTAATCATGCCCCGAATGGCGCCGTAGAACATGTCCTTCGGCGAGGCCTCATCGACATATTCGGTCAGTATGAGCTGATACACCCGGTGAAAATAATCAAGATACTTGTGGGCCGGTTCCGTTGCCGACGACAGAAAGGATACGTTTATGCCGATGAAAAGCCCGGTTAAAAAGGCCAGTACCAGCAGGTGGAAGCGCCGCTCTTTTATTTTTTTAAACATCTTGCACTCCGGTTGAATGGGTAATAGGAAAGAAATATATAGGCAGTATGTTTTCTGTAAAGTAAAAAAGTTATATAAAAAAAGACCCCGCCGATTCAGCGGGGTCTTCGCCGGTTTTATTTCCCCTTCAGGACATACACCCCGTCCCAGCCCCGGGAAGGCGGATTTTTTGCGTAAGTGTCGCATCGCTCCACGTACACCCGGGAAGGACCGTCGTCATCTACCACTTTCAGGGCCTGCTTGAACAGGAGCTTTGCCTGCTTCCAGTCCCGGTTGAGAAAGAACTCCCTGCCCTGGTTGTATTTCTCAAGCATTTCATAGATCCTGTCAGGGAGTGTTCCCTTCTTGCCCAGGAGTTCATATATGGGTACCGCCTGGCTTTTACCCACGACCCGTATGACATCGAGCTGGCGCGCATCCACGATGTCCTTCACTCCGTCATAGGTGGTCCCGCTTATCATGACGCTGGTTTCATAGAACTTGTTGGCCCCCTCAAGGCGCGACGCAAGGTTGACGGCGTCACCCATGGCGGTGTAATCCATCCTGGTCCGGGACCCCATGTTCCCCACCGTGGCCTTCCCTGAATGAATGCCCATGCGGGCGTAAATAGGCTCAAGGCCGGCGTTTCTCCACTTCTCCTGCAGCTCCCGGAGCCGCTTTTTCATATCTATGGCCGCCAGGCACGCCTTGGCTGCGTGGTCAGGCATGACGGTCGGCGCCCCGTAGAAGGCCATGATAGAATCGCCGATATATTTGTCCACGGTGCCGTTGTATTTCAGGATAATATCGGTCATCTCGGTGAGGTATTCGTTCAGGCGCACGACCAGCTCCTTCGGCGTCAGCTTTTCGGATATGGTGGAGAAGGCCTTGATGTCCGAGAAGTATATGGTGATCTCCCGGTCCTCGCCGCCCAGCTCAAGGGAGTCCGGGTCCTTGATGATCTCGTCGATAACGGTCGGCGAGAGATAGTAGGAGAAGGCGCCCTTGATGAAGCGCTTCTGGCTTTCCTCCTTCATGAACTTGATCGCCACGATCGCCAGGGCCGGGAGGAACATGGACAGGATGATGCCCAGCTGCTGAAACCACAGATTGGCCAGGACGAAGAACAGCATCACCACCAGGTTCAGCACGATAAAGGTCCCCAGCATCGTGACCAGGGATTTTTTCGCGTCCAGGCGCTGAATGATGAATCCCATGGCCACGGCAAGGGCGAGCATGATAGCCAGGTTGACCGGCCAGTTCACCCGCTTGATGAACTGTTTCTGGATTATGGTGTTTATCGTGTTGTGATACGTGCCGACCCGCGCGTACACGTTATGGAGCGGAATGGAACCGATGTCCTGCGTCCCCGCGGCCACCAGGCCTGACAGGGCTATGGTATCGGACAAATTTTCTACCAGCAGGCCAAGGTTCATGGCCTTTTGCAGAAACTCCATCTGTTTCAATTCTTCCTTCCTATTGCTGCCCGCTCCTTTTTTTATCTCACTCTTAAGCTTTTTGATTTCTTCATCATAATTGCCCAGGTATTCAAGCTTGGCCCTGTTCATTTCATGCTTGATATCGGTTATCTCTTTCCAT